>Ga0209367_1003670_pt1 | contig 20963 bp, 13 predicted proteins | sample WorMetLIZISLAND2_FD_187412 | JGI IMG/M metagenome (GOLD analysis project Ga0209367, IMG submission 187412) | Marine gutless worms symbiont microbial communities from Max Planck institute for Marine Microbiology, Germany - Olavius geniculatus... ...
ATATTGATTGGGGATTTATTATTATATGGGAGTCATTATTATACATTACACCGGCAGCGTCGTAATAGCGGCAGTGTGCAAATACGGGGGACGAACTGGTGATACTATAGCGACGCTTTCTAGCTAATCTAAAGTGAAGAATTAAATACAGAGTGGGCCAAAAAATGGCACAAAAATCTTATACACCAATAACTTTGTCAAATATGAATTGATTTTTTTAATTTTTTTACTGTTGGAATCAGGAGAAAATTTGTAGTAACATTGTCACTAATGATCCCACCACACCTCAAGTATGTCGCTACACTACCTAGTGAAATATCAGTGTTTTAAAGCAACAGTTGAAAACTAGGCGATATCTGTAACAATGCATTCTAAAAAATTAACAACAAAACAACCTGTTTATTGTCTTAGTTGTTGTCCAGAGTAACGTGCAACATCTCGCAGTTTTTACATCAAATGTTCAGTGTGTCTGCTTTGCTGCTGGACGATGCACTCAAGCCAGCGACGCCACTGACCAATGGCACAATTAACCAAACGCTGCGACAGTTTGCCTCACTCAGTGCTCCAGAATGGTCATAAATTGTCAACATTGATAAACCATCCATGAAAGAGCTCCCCCAAACAGCATAATCGACAGGATTTAAGTTCAAGCTGTTTGGAAGCCACATGTCAGGCTTGAGCAACGATGATCACGCAATTGGTCACTGTCGTCACCTGCTTGAGTGCAATGTCTGACATTTCACAAGGTATTCTAACGACACCTATGAGGTGTGGTGGGATTTTTAGCATTAGTGTTACTACACATTTTCTGTTGATTTCATCAGTAAAAAATTTTGAAAATTGGTTAATATTTGATGAAGTCATTAGCACATGCCAATAACTTACCGATAACAAAAATTTTGTGCCATTTTTTGGCCCACCGTGTATATTACAAGGTACAAGCGAAGTCGACTATATTTCAGTTTCGTTGTTGCAGATATGTTATTTACAAGTTCAAGATTTGCAATATGTGTTGGGTAATAAAGTTGTACAGCAGAGTGTAGAGTAAACGTTTGCTGACTGTCTGACAGGTCGTCGCAAATTGACGCGTGAGCTCAGCTCAGAGTCCGAGTCACAGATGCAGTCCTTCTGTGCCGCTGACATGTACGTACCGTGCAGTAATACGTCGATTTGTAATTTAATTGTAGTAAAATTAGTAGAAATGCGCGTAACTGCTGCTGCGGATAGGGCAACTAGACAGTGGACAAGATTACTCGCTGACAATTTTGAAGCTTCTGGCATCCGTAAAAGTTTTTCAGTTTTGTAGTGTCTGGACGTTATAAAAAGCTAGGTCAACCTAAACTGAACGATATTTCAGTTTCGGATATCATGGAACCCAGTATGCTGTCAGTCGAAAAGAAAATAATTAGCAGGAAATAAAACTGTGTGTTTCATAATTTTTTGGCACTGTCAGTCTATTTTGTCTGCTTTAGTTTGTTTGCGAATAATATAGTAACCTAAGGAACCGAAGACATAAAAGACCGACTAGCAATTTCTTTTTCGACAAGAACGCAGCACTGTCTGCGTGATATTTGTATTAGACTAAATTTATACATTATTATCGTCATCACATTAACTGTCTGTCTTAAATGCTGCCAACAAAAAGACTCTGCGATATCCTTAGGCATCTTAATAAAATTTGACATTATTGGAGTAATTTTTTTACTTATTAATTTTGTGCGCTTTGACGGTATGCTGTAGACTACATGGGAATGAGTGAGGACCGCTGTAAGTGATATCTACATAGCTTCAGACTGCTGAGTGTTGTTGCTGTAATTGAATGATCTGTTAGTTATGATTACATGCGCATGAGCGCCTTACTACACTGTGGTTAAAACATGGACAACTAGAAAGCAGTCAGAGCCCGCACACCTCCGCCAAGGCAATGTTGTTCGCTAGGTGGCAGCACCATTTTCGGTTTTGCAGCAATTTCCCTTATGCCCCATTGAAAGCAATGGTAACGAAAATTTCAAAGTGATCCAAAGTCCAGGATTCTTTCCGGTTCACCCCCAAAATTAAATCACTGGTAATTTGTGCCATTCCCGACATACCCTCAAAATTTCAGAAAGATCCGTCCATAACTTTTTGAGTTATCTTGCTAACACACAGACGAACAGACAGACAAAGTCCGGCAAAAACATTACCTCCTTGGGGGAGGTAATCAAAAACACGACTATAGGCCAATGTCCCCTCCAAAAGTGTGTGTAGGTAGACAGAGGCCAAATGTACTACTTTTTGAGCACTTATACTACAGAAATTACGCACTTGTTTTTTATAGGTCGATGGCTTTGTTTGTTTGTCTGTTTGCCATGTTTTGTACCCGAAGACATGTCAAATTCATTTAGAACTTTCACCAAATTTACTTTGAATGATGGCGTTAAATAACAGTGATTTGGCGTTTTTGGATTTAAAATCGCCGTATTTCAGAAACGGTGCAGGATTGGAGCAAAATTCCTAGTCGTGATCTCGAATAAGAAGTCGTAAACTACACGCGCTGTTGTTTGATGTCAACCCCAAAATCAACGACCTAAGATGATCTTGAACGTCCATTACGCATTTTGTTTCAAAATGTTTATGTCTTTCGGAGCCCACAGCGAAAACCCGAATGAATATCGACTTATATTTTTGAAACAGAATTGCTGCCCAGTGACTCTAGTTCGTGGCAGTGTAACGTTTTTGCGTGTACTTTTTTGAGTTTCGTGGAAAATGGGCGTTAGTTATCGACCGTGGTCTCGTACAGTGGTGTAAACCTAAGGTCAATGAGATGAAATCGAATGCGTTGACGCTGATGCTGTGCAGGCGATCGGTGTACGTGGTGAATCGCCATTGTCGCAAGTTCTGCCGACGCGTCATCAAGTCGCAGCCGTTCTATTGGCTCGTCATCGTCATGGTTTTCCTCAACACGTGCATGCTGACGTCAGAGCATCATCTGCAGCCGCTCTGGCTCGACAGGTTACAGGGTTCGTATAAACGATAACGACACGCTAATGTTAATTCGTTACTCAACAGACGTGCATGAAATAACAACATGATGCTGTTTTGATTTTTTTTGTATTACTCGACGACCTACATTTGACTTAATATCGGCATATGCGTGGTGATGATGATGATAATAAGGAAACTTAAAAGCGAGCGTCTTATAGCAACAGGTTTATAGACTACGTAACCTAGTGACTCCGTCAGTCTGTCTCTGGTTTATTTGCTAAATAAAATTGGCAGTTTGCTTGCTAGTTTTCCAATGTAAACTGTAGGCCTATTTGAATGCTATTGATTGTATTCTGGCGTCGATGGAGGTTACCATATTCATCAGAAGAAATACCCGATTTGTCGGTTTTAGTGAGACTGATTTGTAGTGATAATATTGTATGAGAGCATATAAATCTTCTTGTACTGCTGAATTGTTGCGTAACACTTAATTTTTCCACGCTCCTTTCAGCGGCGTGGTGGGTGGGTTAAGAAAGAGGCGGAGCAGGAAGGAAGTTGCAATCTTCCGACAAACACTCGGAAAATTTTTGGCAAAAATTATTAGCACGCAAAATAAGAGTTTTGTTCCATACTGTTTCTTAAAACGGGGGGTTTAACCTAAAATTTTCCATTTTTAACAAAGATGTTCCGACGAGAAGAAGATTATCTTACACTTTTTTGACAGCCAAAAACTAAGGGGGGAATTGCCTTTTTTCCATCCCCCTGGCCACGACGCCACTGGCTGTTTAGATCGTCTGTTGCGAAACTTGATTACTTGATTGACAGCTGCTATTCGTTGACGTTGCAGAGGTGTCGAACGTGTTCTTCATCGGGTTGTTCACGGTCGAAATGCTGCTCAAGATGTACAGTCTCGGCCTGCAGGGCTACCTCATGTCACTTTTCAACCGGTTCGACTGTTTCGTCGTCTTATGCAGCATTGTCGAAGCAATCTTCAACTACAGCGGCGTCATGCCGGCGCTAGGAGTCAGCGTTCTACGATGTGCCAGGCTGCTACGCGTCTTCAAAGCCACACGGTCTCTCTCTACTGTATATAAATCGTATGACATCTTATAAAAACTACTTGTGTCTGTCTGGCTTTCTCTCTGTCTGTCTGTACGCGCTCCGCTCCTACGAAGGGATGAAAATCCGATTATTTGTTTCTTTATTTTGGCATAATTTTTACCCCAGTAATGCAGTTTTTATGAAAAGTTTAGGCGGTTAGACGTTCAAAAGACATGTTTACAAAAACACGCAACATATTAATTTGTTGTCTACTACTGTCTACCAGTTTTGGTAAAATAAAGGTTCTTTAAGATTATTAAAATACACTTTGTATTAAACGTTTCGTTATTTTCTTGTTATAAAAGTAAACCAAAAAACACCTCTCTATTCTAATACAGAGATATAATCGGCATAAACTAAACTGCTAACATTTGTCTGTCATGTATTGTGATGCGTACTGTGTTGCAGCTACTGGTCATCTCTGCGTAACTTGGTGACGTCATTACTCAACAGCATGCGGTCAATCGCCAGCCTGCTGCTGCTGCTGTTTCTCTTCATCGTTATCTTCGCGCTGCTCGGGATGCAATTGTTCGGCGGGAAGTTCAACTTCGTCTTGACTCAGGACAAACCGCGCAGCAACTTTGACACGTTCTGGCAATCGCTCATCACAGTCTTTCAGGTGCGATGCGCATCGCGCCGACGATTCGCTGCGACAGTGCGACACTGCGAATCAGTGCTTATTGATTTCAATTGCAGGGTGAATTTTAAGCACGTTACAAATAAGTGTCAGCTTTGACCAAAAAAGCATAAGTGGCTATGATTTGTAAGTGCTTGTATTATTTGACATAGAAAGTGTGTTGTAGATTCAGCGACATAGATGGATAAATACGTGTACAAGTATAGCGCAGTTCACGAAAATTTTAATAAATAGAAATCAATGACGAGATTTCTCACGCTGCGAGACCACGCGGTTTTTTTACTGAAGAACTTTAACGTCATTAATTTGTGTACTCTCTTGTCATGCACATTGTGATTATTGGCAGCAATATGTTTGAATTTTTGCAGCACAAATAATATGAATATGGCTTACGATCTCGAGTTCATACGCATCTTCTGCTGGCTGTCATGACCTTCCTTTATCTTTACCTTTACCTTTTTTAGTCTCTCATTTTAGGCCACATTGACCTGTTGGCTGTTCATTAGTTGTCGTTGAACAAATTTGCTTGGATCCAGGGAATAAAAATAATGTTTCCAATGTTTATCCAATCTTCCTTTAAAGCAAAGGATATTTTTTTATTACAAGTAGCATTTATATTACTGAATATAATGTATTTGTTATGGCTTCACATGTGCGTATTACCTACCAATTGTGATTTCGTTCTATTTCCAAGTAAGACTTGTGCAATTGTCACTAATTAGCTTTATGACAATTTTTTTGTTTACTTACAAGTATCGAGCGTTGGTATGTTCGTTGCTGCAGATATTGACAAGTGAAGATTGGAACTCGGTCATGTACGACGGCATTGACGCATACGGCGGTGTCGGCTCGTTCGGAGCAGTTGTCTGTCTTTACTTCGTCGTTCTCTTCATCTGCGGAAACTGTATCCTTCACTTATGGCTGCAAGTGGTCTAGTGGTTAGAATATCGGACTCGTGACTTTCGAGTTGGGGTTCGATTCTCACCGCGGGTTGTTTACAGACAAACTTGAGTAAGTTGCTAAACTACCGTGTGCTTATATCAACTCAGCCTCCTATTCCCTGTGGGTGGGAAATGAGTAGTAGTTTACGGGCTGCGGGGTGAAGTCTTAGTGTAGCTGATTGCGGCGATGATATATTTGCGGGCTGCTTCGCGGGTGCAATCGTTCGCTGACGTGCGCAGTGGATGGCCGCATACTGCGCTGCGGTATCATTAGCTCATGCCAGTCAGTTGTCATTTCTGAGATTATAAAGTGCTTTTGGTCACCAGTGTGACTTATGTAAAGGTCGCTCTGTTAAGTTCCAGTTTTTAACTCACGTTAACTTAAAACCTATATTTCCACCGTCCACGCTTCTGTATAGGTTCGTTGTTTTACGGCTGACAAATGAAGCGGACAAATGTTGAAATATATTGCACAGAGCAGCGTCAACTGACAGCGTTCTTATTCGCATCAGGTGTTAGGTAGCGCCACCGCGTCTAAGCAGCATGTGAATTATTCAACGCCGCTGATTTGCTGCGTAACAACAGTGACAACTCGTTCTGACTCGTTTCAGCAGCAGATTATTTTGCAAAGTTGTTTATGGCGTAGCACCTACAACTGTAAACGGTTTTTGATGACGTTCATTAGCGCCAGTGATAAGCCTACTTTAAGCTGGCTCTAAATAATAATGGTGATAATAATTTTTTCTGTTGTCCTCTACCAAAGGACAATTTAATAGCAAGGTTTACCATATTGTCGTAACACAACAACAAACAATAACACACTTTAAACACCTTTTTTGGTACTTAGTTTAATTTTGTTTGTTTGATCACACATCTGGACAAAACGCATACTTGCCGAAATAACCAGCAGTTTTTATAGTGGCCTTATAAACTTAGACTAGCTGCAGTTTTTTAAAAATTTTATTGAGGACGCTCTAAAATGCTGTTGCTCATAATAACAATGATATGAAATGCTGCTAGGAATAATGTCATCACGACATGCATAATGCTGTTTAGGGCCTATATCATATAACAGTAGGCTTTATGTATATGTCAAATTGTTATATGTGATAAACTCATTATCAGGAAACCACGTTTATCGAATAATGCCCCATAACGTGAACTTATTCTGATAGGTCGCTGATTGTGTCACATCCCGCTATGATGCGGCAACTGAATCTCCTTGACACGACTTGCTGCGGTAGACATTCTGTTGAACGTGTTTCTGGCGATTGCCGTGGACAACCTAGCTGACGCGGAGAGCTTGTCCGAGATTGAGGCTGAAAACGAGCGCGAGAAAGAAAGAACACGTTCAATACGACGATCGTCGACAATGCGCGCTGACGGACGTATGGCCCCGGTAACACATCGATACGACCTTCATAACGCCTCTCGCACCTAAGCGAAATAAAATGAAATAGGATAAAGCAACTGGAGAGTGGAGACGGTCGCCGTCGACTCCGTTTACTGTATATTACAGACCAGAACTTGTCGCTACAGCACACGGGTTTGCACGTTCTGCAGCAACAACGAGTCGTTTTAGATTGTTTTATTTTATTGTTTTTTTTATTGAATATTGTGAGATACGAAATGGTGCAGCAAATTTAACGGTACTCAAAACTTGATTAGTAGCCAGACTAACCACCGCTTCGTAACGAATAGAAAAATAAAAATGTGAAGAAGTTTGCAGTTTACAAAAAAACTATACAGTTACGTAAAGTGCATCAAAGTCGCCACATTAACCCAACACGAAATGTTTTATGATCAACTGTGGCTGCCCAGGTCAACTCAGCCTGGCCGTCCATCTGTGAGTGCCATTGAAAGCTGAGGCGTAAGCAGGCTGCAGGCACACCTATATCTGTGGTCTGGCGATGTGAGATGATGTCTGGCCAGTGGCGTAACTTCAGATCTCGTGTCTCCCTGCAAAAAAAATCACTCAAGGCCCCCTCTCCTTTCTTTTTCTTTTTTACGCTCCCTCCTTTTTTTACCCTACCTTCTTCTTTCCTTCTGTCCTTTTTTTTTACTACGATCTTTTCCCTTACAAGTAGGTTCTTTCAATGCAGCTAGGAGGTCTGGGGGAGTACTATAAGCTACCCCAGCGGGGTCCGGAGCGGAGGCCAAAAACGAATTTTGGAGCATTTTGGCGCCCCAAAAACCACATCTGGTAACATCAAATTTCGTGTTTTGCTCTGCAAAAAATAAACATCATATTTTAGGCCCTTTAGACGCCCCCCGCAATGCGGGGTTTGCGGGGTTAGTAATTACGCCAGTGTGTCTGGCTGAAAGCTAAGGAAACGGAGATCAGCGAGCGCTTGCCTATGGGTTTTGTGTCTTGGGATGAACTTCACATTACGTTACGGTGCGTTGCATTTGTAACTGTAGTTTGTTGGTGCAGAGTGACGAGAGAAGCGAAGAAATATATCGGCGCAAAAGTTCCAGTTCTGACGGACGACCGTCCAGAGTCAGCGTTATTATTTCACAGGACAAGTAAGAAAATCAGACGCAATTTTCACTTAATACTGAAAAATTATTCTTTGTGTTGCAGCGAAACTGTAAACAACAAAACTATGATGTAGACCATTGTCAAAAAATTGCGATGTGCAGAGATGTTCTTATATCGAAACGTCAATTATCGTATAGCTTAATCGATATCGACCCATCTCTAACCTGGGTGTAGCAGCAGCAGCGCCGACATCGTGGCTGTAGCGGGCTGTGGTTGTCTTTGCAAAACGTTGGTTACAGAATGGATCGTACCGCTGAGATGAGCCAAACCTGACTACATAGTAGGACTACAGACTGCGACTGCGTGTTACGAATAGCCAATCTAAAGCGTGTGTCTTCGGCTCGCTGTAGAAGTAGAATGAGCAAGTCGCTGCATATCATGCGAGCAAGCTTGCTTAAAACTAAATGAATAGCAAATACGGGTTTCAGTATCACTGGGTGGACGATGTAATGCCAGGAACAACAGAGTATTATTGTGTTTATTTGGACATGGATGAAATAGTTGTGAATATACTGATCGTACTGTATGATGTAGTTGAATCTCAACTAATATTTTTCGTTATTTTGCGTAAACTATACACAAACTACCCACAAACTAGAACAAACTTAAAAACTAACACTAAATCAAACGTCTTAAACTATATAAACAGGCACACCGCGCGATACACAAGCTCTACTCCGGATTTGTGGTCTTATAGTGAAAATTGATGTCTGGCAAAGAACTGAAAAAACGGGGATAAGCGCCGCCCTGTGAGCTGTATAAAACCACATAAATCTCTAACTAGATAAAAATTAACACCAAAACGCTAATTGCACTAAAAATTACATTTCTGAAAATATATAAAGCTTGCATCTAAATCAGATCGCATAGTAAAATATCGCTGGTACGTTGACAGGTGTTCGAGAGCGGCGCGGCCTAGTGCCACCAGTCTAAACGCCGGCGGAGTGCGAATATCAATCACCCGAGCTGACCAGTTTGACGACCTGCCGTCCGAATCACTTCAACAATCTCTCGACTCCATCTGTCAACAGTTGGCCGTGTCATCGCCCGCCGAGTTCGGTCGGTTCCTCTAGTTAGCCGTTGTTATTATTTTTAAAAAAAATTAATCATTTATTAGGCCTACTCAATTCCCGAGGGAAGAAAACTAAACAAGGTATGAATGACTGCAATCGGCGGACTGATCGGACGAAAAAGTGCCTAAGAATGAAATCGCGTTTTTTTTCTTTGCAGAGTCACAGACATCCTCTGAAACAGGAATGTGTTTTCTCTGCTGCTATGCATGCACAAGCTAACGATAACAATAACTCGTGCAAGCCAAAATCAGTGAAAAATTTGAAGTGAAAGCTAACTTCAACGAGCCACTAGACGAACTAAAGAGGCGATTCACATTCACAAGGAAAAACAACGAGCCGTGAATCGTGAGGAAGGCAACTACCAACTCAGTCACACGTACGACTGTTTTTTGGTACATTTGGTAATTACTGTGCCAAGAACCGGATGAAAAATAGATGTTTTCATTCTTCTGATGAAGACTTCCGTTGGAAGTCGAAAGTTCAAGGTACAATAATTTTTGGGTCGTTATTAATGAATTTAACAGTAAAAGCTACATGTAACTTATTTTGGCTGTGTTGTTACAGGAGACAGACACGCGGTAAACGATGGAGAAATTGATGAGAAAGACGAAGATGACGATGACGATGATGATGACGACGACGAAGACGACGAACAGGAGGAAGAAGGAGAAGAAGACTCTGAATTCGACTGTGACTGTGAGGCGGACGACGTTGATGCGCCGCCAGCTCATGACATGGATGAGGACGCGGCATCAGCAGCAGCTGCAGCAGCCGGGCACGCGCGACCGCGCCGCCTGTCAGAACTCAAGACGCCGGACAAAGTTAAACGAATTCCCGACTCGTCGTCGCTCTACGTCTTCAGTCCCACCAACAGGTGCGTCAAAACGAATAGAACAGCAAATGGAGGTTGTTGAAATGAGGCTGGCAACAGACATGCATCACTACAGATTGACATACAACGCAAAAGCAAAGCAAGTGTGAAGTTAAAAAAAATAAACTATATGTCAAACTCAAACACACTTGAACAGTCATCTGTTTAAAAGGAGATCCTTAGAGACATGAAGCTCTGCGCTTACAGATGAATCGCTAGTCGCTCATATTACGTCATAAATGCTTACAAGTATCTAAATAAATTTTCCAAAAACGTTAACCATAAGTCAGATTACAGTTATACATTGTTAAATGTTTACATATTTTCTTTTTTCACTAATTTTTTTTACCTTAAACGAACGACACTGAACTGACTTTCATATTACCATAGTTAGCGTATTGTAACAGCTAACAATAACGTGTAATATTTGTATCTGTACTATATTGCACATAATACTTGCAATAATTGTAACACTAACTATACCGTTATGAATGAAGCTTAGTCAAATGGACAAAAATGACGTGTCAGCTATAAAGCCTTGTTCATAGCGACAAACTCAACTCAACTCAACTGACCCAGTTTTCTATTCCAGTGCGTAGAATGTGATGATGAAATGAGTGATGGTTACTAAACCGAAACAAAGGGCGTTCGCATTCGCAACTCGCAAGGCTTCGCGCGTACAGTTAGGCTAAACGTATATAGGCATATCTTGTTCTTAATGCCGCGTATGAAAAGGCTTTCTTTGGCATGTCCTCCATGTGTTTCTTCTCCTTATGAAGTTCGACAGAATAATTAACGCTATTACCTCAACGGCTTTCCTTTTTTCGCAAAGTTGCATATTGGCCTCAATGTTGGCACTGTAATGTTTGCAGTGCTTAGCGTGGGAAATTCCTAAGCGCGACCTGCTGCCATTGGTCCAGTGCGAGTCACTCCAGTTGAGTTGAGTTGAGTTGGGTTGAGTTTGTCGCTATGAACACGGCTTTAGGATGTGGCGTGGCGCAGGTTTCGAGTCTGGTGTCACAAGCTGTGTAATCACCCGCATTACTGCAACCTGATTCTGTTGTGTATACTCGTCAGCAGTGCCATGCTAGCCGCTGAAGATCCGCTATACACTAGCATGGACCGTAATCAGGTTAGATCAGATGATCTTTCTTTCTATCTGTTCTCCGCACTCGAACACTGTTATCCTTGTGCGTGACATTCTGTCTTTTCACCTTGCACTATTGCGGTTATGTATTTAGTTAATTGTCTCTATGTCTACATGTGATGGACTGTTTTGTTTTTCAAGATACCATACATTATGCATTATTTATTTATTCAATATAACGATCGTACAATGAGTACTCAACACAGAAATGATGAAACTATCAAATCGCATAATTAACGATTTTGATCACGACTTCTGTGTGCGTGTTGTAGTGTGCCACTAACTTAGTGATGAATCAAACAAACTGCACTGTATTATGACTTTGTTGTAGCACATTTTAGCAGTCGTGCAACTCGAATCTTAATTTATTCCGTGTTTTGCAGGTTCTTAAATATTTCGACGCCTTCTTTACCGCCGTATTTTCTATTGAAATTACTTTGAAGGTAAGCTTCGTTATATGATATTGCATAGGCAGTTTTGTTTAATATTAGTAGCCAATAGTGATTTTTCATGACATTAGCTAAAAAAGCCGGTTTGACGGCGACATGTAATAATTAGAATCTTGAACTAAATTAAGCAGGCCACAGTAAAAGAATAAAATAGAGTTATTTATTTCTGGCTTGTAAATAGAACAGCTAAACTTTATGGTGAAATTGTATGATCAACACAGAAGTTGATAGTGAACTATTGTATAAAATTTTTTTAGTGCAAAAATATGTCGCCGTTTTTGCAGTGCAGTAAATCTGGTAATGAAATGTCTTAGCACAATGTAAAAAATATTTTGATAATATCCAGCGGTGTTTTAAAGTTATTTTTATTAGCAAGTACATACGATGAAAGCGACGCGTTGTTGCAGATTATAGCATATGGTTTGGTGCTTCATAAAGACTCGTTTTGTCGTAGCTCGTTCAACTTGTTGGATGCGCTCGTCGTTGCCGTCGCCCTTATCTCTTTCGCCTTCGAGTAAGACTTCGTTTCCAGTATGTTAATGTGCAACGCTTTAGTATAATTGTCTGCTGCTGCAAGCGGATTTTCCTAGAGAGATTAGGGAAGATTAGACATTTTTCGACTTTGGGGTGGTTAAAGTTTGGTAGCAACTTGGATCAGGATCTCGATGAGGGATATGGTTCAATGATTTTTACCGTTGCGAGACAGGACAAAACTGAATATGTTGCTGCCACCTGGCAAACACAACGGCAAAGATTGAGGTTTAAGGTTTGCGTTGCCTTTCTGTTGCCTTTGTATAAGGCGCACGAAGTGAAATGACGTGGAATTGACTGTCTGTTTGCGTGTCTGTATGGTACAGAAGTGAGACGATGAGCGTCGTCAAAATATTGCGAGTTCTGCGGGTTCTGAGGCCACTGCGAGCCATCAACCGCGCTAAAGGACTCAAAGTGCGTCATCTTCATCATGTCTTGTTACATGTAGCTTGCACACACAGCTGCATCGCGAGTGCAGTGAAATACTGGTAGAAAGAGGTTGAACTATAACAGTCAGTCAGCTACTGCACAACTCAGTCGTTTCGACAGAACAGACTGACAGGAAATCCCCGGAAGTGTGCAGCTAGATTATTGTACGATTTGGTTTAGGGTGCCACAACGTAACTGCAAAGACACTTAACGACTGGACGAAATAGCGAGGTATGGAGAGTTAAACAGAATGTTTGTGTATAAACTGAGAGAAAAAAAAAACTATGAGAAAAAAATTAAGGCGTTGTCTGAAAATTTCGAGCAATGGTGCCGATGCGACAGTTGGTGGCAAATTAACTGTTCCACGCCCGGGCTTACGCTAGAGCGATTCTGCCGAAAAAAATTGCAAATGACATATGTAAAAGGTTGCTGTTGGAAATAATGCAATGTATATGTATATGCGGAAAATTCTCAAACGCAAAAGAAGTAAATGAATAGCAAAATGTTTCTGAGAATGACGTAAACAGCGCAAGATAAACTGATTGAGTTGTGAATGTGATATGTGATTAGCACGTGGTGCAATGTGTCATCGTCGCTATTCGTACCATCTACAACATCATGCTCGTCACCTTTCTGCTTCAGTTTATGTTTGCAGCAATCGGCGTTCAGCTCTTCAAGGTTTGTAGGCAGGGTCTTCTTATCGCGCAGTGCAATGCAATGCAACGTTTTGGAATTAATATAATCAAGATATTAATATGAAGGGTTATATATCATTATACCAGCTACCTGCGTATGTTAGGAACAAATTGCAATAGTTAGTTATCCCTCTCGCAAACCGACAAATACGGATGGACAGACAAACGGACAAACTTTGCTTGTCGCATAACTTCTTGCTATGTCGTATATCTGGTATAATAATGAAGTTATGTTTAAACTGCGTGACTGACTGCTGCATGTGCTGCAGGGAACATTCTATTGGTGCTCTGATCGTTCAAAGCTCACTGTAGATGAATGCAAGTAAGCAGCTGGCATACTGTGTTATATTTATTATTGTGGAAATGTAAACAACGTCGCCCAGACAAACCCTTGTACGGTTCGGGAAGAATTCATGCAGTCCATGAGTCTGTAAATGACAATAATGCCTAACTGTCGCTAGTACAGAGCGTGATGCACTTCGCTGGAGTGAGTAAGCAGCTGTTTGTTTCGGTTTGATTTTCTTCTCTGCTTTTTGTTATCACGCAGTCGCCTCGCAAAGCCACGCTTCGGACTACGGAGCTCTATGCATAGCGGCGAGTAAACAGAATTTAACGTCAAATGTCTTTCATAGTCATTCAAACTTATGTACCTTACAGGCTTTGTATATAATAATGTTAACCGGTCACATAATTGAAGTTTTGTTAGATGCAGCAACCAAAAACGCTTAAAATAATTGCGGTTTTTGACCACTTTACTGTCATTTTACGCGCCCTCTGCAGGGGAATCGCTGCAAAAACCTAGGAAAACTTTCCATTATCAGACAATCATACAGACTCACATAGCTGCATGTTACTGCTGATAGTGTGGGTCTACTTGTTTTCGTGTTGGCTAGATATTCATAATTGTAGGCCTACTGCTACATATTCACATGTGTTGACTGTGCGGCGTGTGTAGAGGCGAGTACTTGGTGTTTGTGAATGACACGCCGCGACTGCGCATGCGCGAGTGGCGCAACAGCGAGTTCAACTTTGACGACGTCAGCCAGGCCATGTTGTCACTCTTCACCGTCACCACGTTCGAAGGATGGCCCGTGTAAGCATCACGCTTGCTCACTGCGTCTGTGTCATAGGCTACAGAGCACTCGCGTGGCCCTCACAGGATTGGCATGTTTTATCATTGGTTGTCTTTAGCAGTCATAATAACAAGTTAAGGTTTTTTGCATTTCTGGACCCTGGTCGTTATCCACATTCCACCCTCCTTTTAGATGTTTTGCACGTAGACAGACACGCACAAAAACAAGCCGTTCCGCAAACAGACAGACAACAGACGCAGAGACGCAGCCACATACGCTGTCTGAGAATAAGGGTCGCTTATAACTTGCAGCGTCGCGAGCCAATAGAGCAACTCCAGACTGCTTCGAAGAATTGTCCGGGCTTGGGTAATTAGGCTTAGTGTAAAATGTGCAGTATTAAACGGCTGTTGTGTTTGTGTCGAAGCTTCCATTAAATGCAGCTGTTTAAGAACTCGGTAGAACTGCATGCGTTAATATATTGTGTTCCGTTAGTTGTCGCTATAATTGTCGTAGATAGTCAGTCGTAACTGTCAACGTTAGAGTTGAAATGATGTTCGTTTTGTCCGACGACGCAGACTGATGCATCGCAGCATTGACTCGTACGCTGAGAACCACGGCCCGGTGTCGAACCACCGTCCAGCTGTCGCAGTCTTCTACTTCGTATACATCATCATCATCGCCTTCTTTATGGTTAACATTTTTGTCGGCTTCGTCATCGTCACGTTCCAGAAGGAAGGCGAGCAGGAGTACAAGAATTGTGAGCTCGACAAGAATCAGGTTCTTCACGTTCACGTGTTTTTTTGGTTACTGGCGTTTTCTTGCTTGTGTTAGGACTTCATGGCATTTATATTGTATTTACTGCTCAAAAATTTTTAACTCTACCGAGAAGGTTATGTTTTTGTAGCTGTTTTTATATGAGTGCATTTGTCTGCTTCTAGGCTTAATGCAAAATATGTTTAAAAATTATGAACTGACTTTGGTGAAGTTTTTTTTGAAAAGGTGGTGTAATAAAGAAACCAGTCGAGTAAATTTTAGTAACGATTTAAGTTTTTTTTGGACCATGGATCATTTTCCAGGATTTTTTAGGTTTAGAAAAAACGTTTATTAAAATTGTGTAGTGTATCTTGGCAAGTTGTGAACATATTTCCCTGTATGGTTTTGGAGGGAAGCAGCGTGATTCATCAACCACTCGACTTTTAGTAATGATACATACCAAAACACAAATCCAGGAATTTTTAAGTAACTTCTCGCCAATATTTTGAGGGTAAAAAGCAGCTTGATAAACAATCGATTCGATTTTAGTAGCAATTTGGATTGCGATCCGGGTCCCAAATTCCTGATTCTATTGCGAACATAGTTTACTGCGATGACGTTAAAATGTGTCGAGTTAGAAAAATTTCAACAGGTCGATTTTTCCATTTTTTGGCTTTGTAGTAACGGCTAAACATATCATGAAGTACTTTTGCCCATCATTCTAGCCATCCGTCAACGTAATCTCGACATACGTAGTAGTTTTGGCTGCTTAGGCGTGGGTGCCGACATGTAAAACTGAAGCTGAAAAAACTGAAACTCGCATGCGATCGTTTGTGGTTTTACGCAGTGCTGGGCAGTTTTTGCGATGTCTACGTCTGCCTAGAACAAAGTCGCACGCGAATATAATAAACAAAACTAATATTCGCGTGCGAATATTAGTTTTGTTTTAGTTTTGCTGTAGTTTAGTGAATGCTATTGAGTGCAGCGCAGTTGCATCGAGTTCGCGCTGAAAGCGAAGCCGCAGCGCCGCTACATCCCCAAGGCGAGACTGCAATACCGCATCTGGTGGTTGGTGACGTCACGAGGCTTCGAGTATGGCATCTTCTGCCTCATCATGGTCAACACCGTCACCCTGGCCATGAAGGTAGACCGCTCTCTGTCCCTACGTAGCATAGAACGTCGGTCCTGGCCGGCGAACTTTCCCTATCCTGCGCTAGACTGATGGATGGCCGTTCGACCACTTTGTGGGTAAAGCGTCCGCTATCAGTCAGCCAATAAGGCCAACTCAGCCTGCCATCTCTCCGGGGTCGGTTAAATGAGTAGTAACCCATTTATATGAGTTACGGAAGGTGGGGACCTTAGTACATCTGATTGGGGCTGCCTAGCCGGCCGCTGCACTGGCCTGTGTCTGCAGGCTGCACGCGGTGGCTGTGCGGCCGGCGGCTCTGGTTAGTAACGAAAGCGCATTAGAGGCGACGTGCTATACAAATTGACGACCTTTACTCTTTTTACCAACCGATAACGACGATATCTGTGACGTTCGAACTTTGCTTAAGGAAGTGAATGAATTGACCTAAAATACGTAGGTTTCTTATTATTAATAATATATAAATTTGTAAGACGAGCAAAGTCAGCAAGCTGAATCTGCTTATTATGCCAATATTGACTTGCGCACGACAATTCTGAGTCTGTGACAATGGAACTTGAACTTTTGCAAACTTTTCATGCTGTCGTGCATAATTAAAAAACATTGCTAACGTGGTCTAGTGAAAGCAGTTTGACCTTGATAATTAACGTCAATCGAAGTTCATTGTTTTCAAAAATATTGTTGTAATGGAATTGACTGCTTTATCGGTTTTTGAATATTGGAGAATTTTAATATTGACTGAGAACAAGATTATTGGGTCTGTTATGTTTCAGTATCAAGGCCAGAGCAGACATTACGCCGATATTCTTGACTACTTAAATATTGTCTTCACTGGTGTCTTTGCCGTCGAATTTGTTCTGAAAATTATTGCCTTCAAAGTAAAGGTTTGTAGTAGATGCATTGTTCTATGACGTAGAATTCATCTTGTCATAGCTGTGCAGTAAAATTGATTGGTTTAGGTCGCTTATTAGATATTTGTGTTTATTTGCCTTTCTGCGTTTTTTCGTTGACTTATAGTACGATAAAAGTTTGCCAAAATATGCATAATCTATTTTTTTCGTATTTGTATTGTCATAATGTATTGTCATAAACTAAAGGTTTAAACTAAGGTTTAATTTTACTCTCCGTAATTACAATTATGAAAAAAACATTCATTGTGTTCATAATTTATTAAAATTTGCGCAAACTGCCGTGAGTTGTTGTCGCGTGTCTGTTTGTTAGAATTATTTCAGTGATCCGTGGAACGTGTTCGATTTTGTGATTGTTTTTGGAAGTTTCATCGACATCATCTACACCGAAGTCAATGTACGTAGTAGTCGTTAGCCAGCAACAACTTATCTTTTTATTATTGTACATTTTTCATGTTGATACATGTTACAATATGGGCATAATCTCGAAAAGTAAAGTTGTTCCCGTGCTTGATATAAGTCTTGAGGCCAGAGCTGACAATATTGATTGGTTTCTAATTAGTCAAGCAGGTAGTAAGTAGCTTATTTTGCAGTACGTTGTCGTTTTCTTCCAGTATGCCCGCTATGATCTAATTATAGGTCTAGTATTTTGCGTTTAGTTTATAAAGTTGTGTAAAGTTGCAAAATGGTTCAGGCCAACGCTGAATCATTTTCAGTGATGCAACACGAAACTGTTTTTTACTACTAAGATTAAAATAGTTTTGTTTTACTGATACTGTAGCCGTCGGTATTTTAGGAATCCTGAGACCGGCAGCTGCGCCCAGGAATAAATCACCAAGACCGGCCGCCGGGCAGCGTAGTATAAAAGAGCTGTAGCATTTCTTGAGTTAGCCAGAGAGAGAGTGTGCGCGGCAGTCTTGTATAGCGGACCGATATAGTATTTGCTTGTTATTACAGCTCTTTTAGGGCGATCAAAATGTACGTATTATTTGTTTTATCATTTTTGGAATCAGTTTGATAATTTGACAGATGAGAGAACAAACGGTCAGTGAAACGTTCTGAAATGAAATGAAATAAAAAAGAGTTAGTTCATCTCGGAGTTAGATTAAACGTAGGCCTAACAAAGGAAGACTAAAGTTAAATTAAAATAACGAAAATGAATTAATAACAACACAGTAAGCAGGATGGAACCTTGGCGGGATCGAATGTCAGTTTGGGGCGGAACAATCTACAATATCATCAAAATTCCCCACAGCTTAATTTAAACATACTAATACGTTTACTTGCGTTATTGCAGAGATATAGGGGCCATGATGTGCAAGAGGTTTGTATCAACATGTGTGTTCATATTGCACTAGCATGGGCGTTTTGCTTCCAATGCAGTTTTGTTGCTAGTGGGCATGCAGAGTTTATTTAATTATAGAAGTTACCCTTAGCTTTTTGGAGATGTATTCAGTGTTGCATTTTTTATGTAATAGCAAAGCTTGCGGTTGTTATTTTTTTGCGAATTTGTCTTTTGTTATGAGTAATATTTTTAAGTTATACCATCAGCAAACAGATTTAATCGATCATTCAATTAGCGCGTTTATTTTGTCTTTTCAGTTATTTATAGCTCGCAAGGTATGCAAACAGATGAAACGTTTGAGTGAATGTAAATGCATGATGTTCGAAAGGAAGTTGCGTAGTTGCTTGAGTAGAGCGCATTCGTGTCATTGCTTGGTAGATTTATAAGCATTTTGTTATGAACTTGTATGCACGACTCACACACTGCCGCCTGACCAGCACAATTCTTTGCACTGTTTGCATGTAGCACTTGTGAGAAATTTGTTATAAAAAAGGTAAATGTTTGGTTGTTTTAGTTAGGTTGTTTTATTGTTTTTTTATGCAGCCGTTTTAACAGGCCACATTACTGGTCTTGCCCGTCTGTCCGTCTGTCTGTCTCGTAGTGACTCTTAACTCCAAAACAAACACGAGGAAACTCCAAACTTAATGTGAACGTTTATCAATGAAATAATAACCAATGTGCTAATTTTCGCTTCAATAGATCAAAGACTAAAGTCACCAAATGTGACATACTTCAGGAAAATGATGCGTAGCTAACAAACATGTTTACTTGTTGGTAGTGAATCGGTGGAATCACGCGTCAACCGGTCAGGCGTCTCGGGCGGCTCAAGCGCCGACTACGAACTAGGCCTAACCATTGCTAATCCAAATTTGCTGTCGGAGCGTTTAAGTCGCTCGATAGCTAGACGGACGGCTGCATATAATGTCGTCACTCGGCAACGACATCTCTTGTTTTAGCATCGTCATTATCATTATTATCGTCATCGTTATTAGGCCTATCCTTAAAAGTGCGCCGCAGTACTTGAGTCTACTCGTTCCTGTTGCCGATCTGCTCGGCCGTCGACATTACGCTCCGCTGGCACCAATCGCCTGCTGCTGCCCCCTGCCAGACTTTCGCTAGTCGATGACCAATCGGGCTTTCACGGCTGCTGGACCTCGTGTCTGGAACACTTTGCCCGAGGACAAAACAACATCTCAGTCACTCTCAACTTTCTGCCAACAAATAAAAAAAAACCTTGTTCGTATCCGAACGTCATCATCTAACTTATGCAACTTACCATCAACGTTAAAGTAGCTCTGCTACTAATGCAACTCTGATTATTGAGTGATTCCACTATTCGTGCAGTGAATGAACAGTATTGAACAGTTTGTAAGTGATCGTTATAGGCTACACGCATGCTGCTGTTACAGACGAGTGGCTCTGCAATCATCAGCGTCAACTTCTTCCGTCTGTTTCGGGTCATGCGGCTTGTTAAACTGCTCAGTCGCGGTGAAGGCATTCGCACTCTGCTCTGGACCTTCATCAAGTCTTTCCAGGTTACCTCCGTGTCATTTTTTTACATAGACCATAGAAGCTGTCATTGACTTAAGACATTCATCGTCATACGCCGTGCAGGTCATTACATTGCATAGACCTTTTAAAATATTTTAAAGAGGTCTATGTTACTTTGATATATTATATTGCTACAGTATTTTTCAGTCATACTGGCAATTCAGCAATATACTTATGATATGCACGGAATGATGCTATGTGACATGGGCGTCTGTCTGTCACACGCTGGAGCTTGGTGCATTATCAAAACAACACAAAGCTATGTGCAGGAGCTGCTCCCAGGGGGGCGACTGAAAACGTGAGACCTGACATCGCGAGACTGGACAACGTGAGACCATGTAGCAAGGGTGGACATCGCGAGACTTGTTTCAGTGTTCGAGTATCTGCTCACTAATAAATTTTTTTGTTACTATGAATGTTATACGAACTGTAAATATCAGTTTGTCTTAATTGTCTTAGTCATCTGTGTATTACTGTATACCGTCTAAGAGTGTTATGTTTAACGAAGCATGTTTAACGAAGCAGTAAATAACGCGTCAAATACATTTAATGTTACGATAATGCAGTACGTCTAAAAAAGACAAAGTTTATAAAACAACAGTAAATAAAGCATGAGATACACCTTAATGTCACAATAATGTAATGCAAATAGTAAGATAATTGTCTTTTAATAAAATAGTAAACAGCAAACAAAATACTCTTTACTATCATGATAATGTAATACGTCCAATACGTCAAAACACCACAGAAGAAACAATATTCAGGCAAAAAGTGTCCAGGGTGGGTGGGCATAGTCTAAGAAAAAA
>Ga0209367_1003671_pt1 | contig 20961 bp, 7 predicted proteins | sample WorMetLIZISLAND2_FD_187412 | JGI IMG/M metagenome (GOLD analysis project Ga0209367, IMG submission 187412) | Marine gutless worms symbiont microbial communities from Max Planck institute for Marine Microbiology, Germany - Olavius geniculatus... ...
TGACACACCAGCTAGATTTCCCCCAGTCGCAGTGCGTAACTGTTGGTGACCGAGCCTTCGCTGTCGCTGGTGCTCGGCTATGGAACAGTTTACCACCGGACATTGTCGCGTCCAACACACTGTCACAGTTCCGTCGTCAACTAAAAACATTTCTGTTCAAACTGTCTTACCCTTCTGTGCTTTTGTCGTGACTAACGCTTTTATCTGTAGTCCTAGCAGTTTTTTTTACTTAGGCAGTTTTTTTACTCAGCCGACTGTACTTAAGTAACGGTCGAGCTATTGGCATGAGTTGTCGTCCGTTCGTTTGTCTGTTCGTCTGTCCGTCACGGATGTATTGTGGTTTAACGGTGCAAGATAGGGCATACGTTGCTATTGATCACTAATAAGAAGTCGCATACTGGCTTTTAAATGACGTATAATTCATTGACCTTGGATGACCTTTAAGGGTAATAACGCACTATGGTAAGTCAATCATGCAGTATAATGGGTAAACGGTAAGTCGTAGAGGGTCGGCGATGGTACCAGTAAATAGGGCGGTGCCGACTTCCTATGGGCTCTCAATAGTAACCATGTGTTCATCTGCAGGAATTTGGCCGCAATTTTGAATGGAATGTTTAAAGCTATCGAATTTTTCGATGAATAAAGTTGATTATAAGTGGCCGTATATCGCAAACGGCGAGAGATACAGCCTAGGTTACTACAAATCACGAGTAGGAAGTAACATATGCTTTGACAGATAAAATAAAAATTACTAACCTTGGATGACCTTGAAGGCCGTTACGCGCTATTGCGGCTAAACGGTGCGAAATAGGGCCTAAGTTGTTATTGATCACTAACAGGAAGTCGCATATTGGCTTTCAAATAACATGAAAATCATTCACCTTGAACGACCTTAAAGGTTAGTACTGCAACAGAAACTGTATAAGATGTTGCGTGTCTTCTCAAGCAAGACGTTTTTATTGTGAAAAATATTTGCAAAACCTGCGTTTGATATTTTCCTTTTCATTTATAGGGTGTTTACACGATCCAGCAAACGTCCAGCAAACTTCCAACAAATGTATTCAAATACACGTGCTAACTGCTGGACGTTTGCTAAACGTTTGCTGGAAGTTTGCTGGGCGTTTGGTGGACGTTTGCTGGAAGTTTGCTAAAAGTTTGCTAGACGTTTGCTGGATCGTGTAAAAACCCTATTACTCTCTAGCTGTTTATATCACCTGGCAAGATGACCACGTGCATGAAACAGTAGGCTAGCTATTTATTTTATATCGCTTGGCGAAATGACCACGTGCGATGTCTGTTATACTAGCGTTCATTGTACCGTTCATTGACAGCGTTCCGTTAACATAGCGTGCATGGAACTGTGTCACCTCTGATAAATCGCTTTCTCTCCTTGACTGGAAATAGGGGGCTGGGCTTCAGACGTAGGCGGTACTGTCGGCTTTTTCTAGCAACAGCTAGCTTTTTGTTTACATTAGTTACTGACACGGAGCTATAAATACATTTATTTATACTTCCATGAGTTACTGACAGCATTGTGACAGCCGCCGTTGTCGTGTGCGCAAACGTCATCCGGCACGCAGAACGAACCGTTGCCGTAGTAGCCTCCAGAGCAACGACAAACGTACTACACAACGACACAGCACACAGCCAATGTCACTTACACAACTGCAAAAATCATTAAAAATGATACTCCTCACCATCACATAGATGAAGTGTCAAAATACACGATGGCAGCACATTCACGATGTTTGACCACATTATATAGCAAACATAAGCTTCGATAATGGCACAAAGTGCGTAAAAGCGACAATAACGAAACAATCGCACATGGGTGAAGTTTTATCTTATTCTTACTCATCCCCAAAAACTTTCCGATTCATTTTTGTGGATTGTTTCTACTACTGGCAGGCAATATAAAAATCTCAACTAGAAAACTATGTCAACTCAGTACCGACATATATTAGCTATTAGACAGCACTTATGTCACTTTGAACGTAAAATGAAACTGCACCTTTACATTGTCTAGCTAACCGCTGCGCCTGATGTGCCTGGGCTGGCTTCACTCGTAAAGACTAAAGCCATAATGCGTCATCTTAGGAAGTACATGTATTTGGTGTCATTGTCCGGTGACTTTGATCCTTGACAATGTAAGCTGAAAATTGGCACACCAGTTACTCATGCTCTGACAAACGTTAGCACCAATTTTGGCTTTGTTACGCATTTTCGTTATCGAGTTAGTTGTCCGTTCGGGACAGACGGACAAACAGACGGACCCGCAAGACCCGCAATGCGGCCTACTAAGACGGCCGCGCATAATAACCTGTCCTGAGGCATGTGACTGGCAGACGGCGTTCTGATGACAGTGGCTGTTGTTAAGGCAGGGTGTTGAAGGGTAACAGTAGATTCCATCGCCGACCCATCCCACAATGCACGTGCACTTGTTGAGTCCTGGACCCGTCTTCACACAGTCTGCCTACAACAAATAACAGCTAAAAACGCTCGCACGTGTGCAACAAACAGTAAGAAAAACAGAAAGTAACCATCGAACAACATTTTTATTGTATTGTTGGATACAAATTATTAACCTCGAAACTGACTACGAAAAAAATCAAACTTATCTTAGGCCCATGTGTGATATCACAATATCATATTGGTGTATAATGTCACTTCATTATTGCATCTGAGATTTGTTTTGACTCGTATATTACAGTTAACTGCTGTCAAAATCTTTGACAGTAATTCAATAATTGCTAACAAAAAGTCTTAAAATTTCTAAGACTGTTTGTCAAATCCATAACTATAAGATTTTTCTCAAGACAAAGATTAAAGCCAAAACTATTTTTTGCTATCGATAGGCGCCTTGAGAGCAAGAGCTTGGTCTCGAGGACTACATTTCTGCAACATTATACGCAATATGCGTAATTAAAAACACAGGCCTACACATCATGAAATTAACGAGAAATTCATAACAGCTGCTGTGTTATACCTGACGGTGGCAGCCGCCACGACCGGGTTCTGTGCATGGGTTGATTTCGACACAGTTTGTGCCTGAACCACGGTAGCCTTGTCGACAGCGACAGAACGCTCTAGCAACAGAAATCATATGCGACGAATCCGTTTTACTGCATCTGTGACTAGTCTTGGCTACGAATATTAATTTTTCTTAGTACAGTCAAAATTTATAAAATCACACTTCTCGACATGTATTGAATAACAACAAAAAACCTACTTAGCCTATATTTTACTAAAGTACGATAGTCGTTCCATAAATAAGTGTACAAAATGGCGCCATTCGATTAATTCTTAAAATAGGAAAAATACGAAATAAACTTTTGTAAGAAATTTTATTCTGAGTACCAGCTGTAAGGTTTACCGCGATAACGTCACTGTGACGTCATTTATAAACATTTTTCGTCTGCCGTGCTAGGTGGGCAAAAATGCGCATCATATACTGAGGTGCAATCAGTCGTTCGTCAATGGCTTGGACAACAGACAGCATCGTTCTTTGCATCGGGCATTCAGAAGCTTGTTGACAGACGAGACAAATGTTTGAACTAACTCGGGCGACATGTAGAAATATGAAACATTAGGCCTAATGTTTAGCATTTAACGAGGTGACATTAATTTGTTAAGTTTATTCGTTTTTCTCTTTCTTATGCTGTTTGTCATAATTGTGCGAGTTACGATGGATTACTGGTGGAAAAAATAATACACAAATACGCGGTGTTCTATGAACAGATAACGTCGCAATAATGACGTCATCATCAAAACAATTTCCACGTATGTTTAGAATTAAACTTCCTACAAAACGTATATTTCTGATTTTTCCTATTTTAAAAAATAATAGAATGGTGCCATTTTGTAAACTTATTTATGGAACGACATTCGTATTATAACATCAAAATGTTTACAACTTTATAATACGCCCGGGCCTTTCGTTACTGTAAGAGTAAAAAATCCCACCCAAAAAACCAATGTACGTAGTACCAAGAGCCTTAAGCCCCATAAATGATCACTTGTCAACTCAAGGGTTTACTGAAGAATCAATATATGTATTGTAACCTCCGTGGTAGATATCGTGACAACAGTGTTTGTCCTTGGCCGATTACCGCAGAACCACTTCTAATCACTGAAGGGTGCAATGAGGCTAAGTCTTGCAGCTGACTGCAAACAATATGAAACAAAATTAAACGAATATACGCAGTGTTTGCTTGTCAGACACACACATCAAAATACGAACTCATCAGCTATACGTGTGGTCTCTAACTGTATACTACAACGACCGAACAAAAATTCAAATCAGCACGTATGCCTAAAAACGTAGGGCTTACGCTTGCTTCAATTCATAATTATATCGTAACATAGTTACGTACATTCAATCGCCGAACAAGGTCAACATTTAGTTAAAAGACTCGAACTTTTTTCTCCACTGGCAGCAATATCCGAACAAAATCAACAGTAATCAAAAATTATACGACAAAAGCCTAAAACCCGCATTTTGCCTATTTTCGTAGGTCTTGTCGCGCTTATATATTTTGTTAAAAAAACAAAAATTCAACTCCATGTAGCTTTTGATACTGTTGCTAGACCTAGGACGAGTTTTGCTACATCAAACACGCCGTTTTCTGCTCGTTTCGTTTGCCTGAATAACAAACCGCTCGGCTGCATGAATGACAACTCTGACGACGTACGTAAAGATATCGCCGATATCACCGGAAGGACTTTGTGTAATGCAGTCTGCGAATGCGTGGCATCTAAGACGTCGTCTTCGACCACATGTCTGTACGCGAATGTCACAACGCACGCCCGTGTACCCGGTCGTGCATGAGTACGGCTTACAGACGCCCGATGAGCCCGACAGTCGATTGTCGCATTCTCCGTGTAGACAACTGCATGCTGCAGCGCACACAGATCATCATCATCATCATCATCAGCAGCAGCATTTACTCATTAAAACGCAGGTACACAAAAACTCATGACTACAAACCAAACTCAAAAGATACGATAGCTAAAACTATAAAGGCAAACCTGGCTGTACCCCATCAGCAGCCTAGGCGGGGTGCTCATCTCCCATACATTGGCCGTTGAGCCCGTAGGTGGATAGACCACTTGAGTCCGTGACGCATGGCCAGTGCGACGCCAGACATACGGTTACCTTCCCAGCCTCGGGGCATCACCGCCCTTTGACCGGTACCAAATGATACTGCTTGGTGACAGAGGTACGTGTGTGAACAACTTGCCTAAGGTCGTTACCCGGCAGTGTCCCGGTGCGGAGTCAAACCTGCGCCCCTGAGTGACCTCAGGATTACAAGTCCGGCACGTTACCGTTAGACTACCAAGCCACACCTTTAACTATACATCACTTGAAAATAACTGCAGCCTATTTCATGCAAGTTAAATCATACAAAACAAAGTAAAATTATATCATAATTCAAATATTCGGGAAATTAACACTATCACGCAGACAAATAAATGAATGGACTTTATTTGTCAACAGAATGAGTACAAAGCACAACGCAGATAGCAAATACATGTTAACTGCGGATCGGCTATTTCTTGACAATAACTTACGGAGTAGTATAGGCTTACCTGCGAGCCTAATTAAAGTTTGCACTAATTACTCTACGACAAACAGCATATGGACCTATAGTGCTACTGAATGCTGATGTGAAAATACTCTTTAACCCGCACAGTATGCACACTCGCTTTTTCTGACGTACAAGACAAACGACTACTTTTAAAGAGATCAGGTAAGCCTAGGGCCCATATTGGTTTGCTAGCTAGTATTACTACTAACAAACAAACATCATGCACAACAATTTCCTGTGTAGTCTGCCTGTTTATACTTAGGCTAATGTCACTGTTTTAAATTAGGAATTAAAACGCGCGCGTGTGTTTTACTGGTAAAAACGATAGCTGAAGTTTGCGTAATTAGCTGCCAGTAATAGCTTAACGAGCATTACTCACGAGTGGAACAGTTTGGCCCATACATTTGAACGTTGCTACAGAACTCGCACTCAGCTCCAGTGTACTCAGCGTCGCACTGGCACGCTCCGTTACCGTAGTAACCGTCGTTGCACTGCTCCGTTCAACAACAAATTCCACTGACATGTAGTTAAAAGCAGTTAGAGATATTTGGCTAGCTCGTACGTTTAGGTTGCATTCTCATTTTTTTGCTAAAAAGTCACATATGCGAGAAATGCATGCACTAATAATCGATCTATAAACCTATTAATGCAAATAATTTCACACAAGAACATTGAAGTAACAAGCGCGCTACCGACCTTTCCACGGCCAAGACATGGGTTTTGAAATCCGCCAGGACACGGATGACAGGATGACCCGTAAAAACCACTGCAGCAGCGAGTCGTCTGTAAAACGACAGATGTGAAGGCTCTGTCACGAAATTCTAAGCCACTTCAACGACTACGATACATCACCATTATCACCATAGTCATCAATATCAGATGCCATAAAATACAACGTGTACGTGTCATAACCAAAATAGTGTTTGTGTTTTACTAAGTGCTAAATATTTTCAGATAAGCCAGTTTGCTGATAAATATTGTGCACAGCAACTTTAGCACACTATGCGAAGCCTGCTGAAATCGGAAATAAACAACATATTGTGTATGCAGTAAAAACGCTCTACTGCGCTGTTTATGAGGGAATAAGCAGCGAAATATTCACATACTGTATAGGTGCGGTTGCACATGCGATAGCAACCGTTGAATGCGACGTAGCGCTGTGATCCACCAATACCCAGATTCACCCAGTAGCGACAGCCAGGCCTCGTCTCATTCTAAACGTCGTACAAAATGTAATTTATTCATTATATGTTATATGTAGCCACATCACCTATATCCTGACTATTTTACGACACGCTGCAATAAACTTTCGAATAAAAATTTTAGCACAGCAGTGTTGTGTGAACTGATGGTATTTTGCTTAATACTTACAGTAACTCCAAACTTACTAGTGGTATGTCTGTTGACCATGGGCAGTGAAGTTCACCGACGCACATCCCACACGTGCCCTGGACAAATGAACCACGTCGGCAATTAGCATGCATGCCATTATAAACAATCCATGGGCACCTATGGTTGATGCATGATGCTAGGACCAGCAATATTTTAATAACAGCAAAACACAATGATAACGCGAAATTATTGTATTATCATTTCAGAAGATAAAAATATTAGCCTTCATTTTGGTGTATGCAAAAACTTCATAAAAATTTACATAACGATCACAGAGCAATTCGCCATCGAAAATATCGTTGTTTATCGGTATGATAAGCATCTTGCGCCATGCGAAATTTGACCAATTTTTTTACACTGTGACAACTTAATTGAGCTTAAGACAGTTACAAATTGTCGCAACAGTTACATAATGCACACCTTAATGTTGCAAAGACGAACAGAAGTTCGCTGTCTGAGACTGATGGCGTGTATACTGTAGTAAAAATTATACGGAGAAAAACCACATTACGCATGCGCGGCACTTACGCGAACAGTTCGCTGAGATATGACGTCACATCGTCGAGGCAGCAGCGGAAGCAAAGACTCTGACGTCAGCAGCCCGTCGATGTGATGAATGTATCCGTTAGTAGCTGGAATATCCAGCTGTGTCACGTTTACCTCTCCGTTTAGTCGTATCTGTCCCTATACAATCGCACCGTACAATCATAACGGCTACCTGTGACAAAGACTGGTCTATTCTTATACACACTGCAAGAAGCAAACAATATCGCTGAAACGAGACAAGATCATTTAACTAGTGTCACACAGAGCAAAGCGTTTGAGCGAAAAACATTCATAGTATAACTTCTGCATGGAGTATTGACAAAACTGTCTCCACCACTGTGACCAAGTCAAAAATATGTTTTCTGACATTTTTGTCGTATTTCATTCTTACTGCGTTGTTTACTAAGCTTAAGCTACACAACTGTATCTATAGTCACCATATTTTAGGATATAACAAATCTACACTAATGCATTAATTAATACTAGCCGCCCACTCAGTTTTTGCAGTGATAATTATCAGATACACTGTCGACTTTTTGCACATCACTTTAGCAGTTTAAACAAATTTAAAGCCGAAAGCAACAAGTGTAAATGATATTGTATACAACCTGCTTTGTGACGGTGACTTCTGTTCCCATGCCGGCGCTCGAAACAAATCGTGGAACATTTATCAAATCGGTCGCAAGCAACTACAAAGTCCAATTCAGTAAATAGACAATTTAAGATTCAATACTGTTTTGTCGACCAAACAACACATTACACAACAAATACCCAACAGAATAAGACGTGTATATAGCAAAATGGCAATTATGTTAATGTTAGGCAATGGCAATTAGGCCTATGTGCCTCTACGTCGCATATTAAAATAAAAGTTACGTACGTAAGGTCCCTCTATGAAGTGATTTTGTAGAAGCGCCAATAACTTCTCTTTTCCCTGCAACATATCGGTACCTAACGCTTAATGCATTGAATCTCCAGTCATCAAGCATTCGTATAGATAACTTAGCTTATAAGTTAAGCTTAGCTGTATAATTTAAACACCATGAAGCTCGATAAAGATCAATAAAAAGTGTATGCACTAAAACGAAAATAGCTAGATGTGCCGAGAGAATACCTCGCTAGATTTGAGGTAGTTAATCGTGCCAGATGTTAGTCCAGCAAAGACATCGTTATTTGGCGCGAACACTGTGTAGTGACCACTTGTAGCAAACTTTGTGCTTAGTCCAGCATACTGCAACAGCCAATGTCAGTCAAACGGCTAATTATATTCACGTTATACTGAAAGTACCAAAATTTTCTGATTAAACTTGATATTATATGAAATTAACATTTATCGAACTGCCACTGATGGAAAAAAAACAAAGTTATATTTTTGGCTTAGGTTTATTTTTTGTTGATTTGTATGTTATCAAAATTATTACAAGACTGGAAATACGATCTGTAGAACGAGGTATCTGTCCTACTGTATAGCTTTTACATTAAACATCCAGTCTTAAACAGTCACTATTTGATTCGCGTGAAAACTTTTTATCTATTTTCATACCAAAAAAGCTAGAAGTTAACGATTTAAACGAAACATACTGCTTTGTGCAGCTATGGCCAGTCGTCATCACAGATCAATGCGGAGGCTGCCCGTCTACCCATACCTGGATCTGCCAGATTTATAGGTAATATTACAGAAATTGCTGTGGGCATATATAGTCTACAAACCAAGCTAATACAATGTTCAAACAAGCCTGCAGTAAACTGTAGAGCGTCGAGTAACTGAGCTGCGTCGCAAAAATTGACGTCAGCGACTTCTGTAAATGCACCAAGCAACACAGAAGTGTTGGTATACACTTCGTCAACGATGTGCAGTGATATATAGCAGACAAACGGAGTTTTTTCACAGTACTACACATTCAAACCAAAAATCATTCAAAAATTAAAAAAAACACTAAAAGATAACAGCTGAATTAAACACGTGTAAAACTGTGCCGAAAACGGCACTCTGTTTAAGCCAAATTAACGTAATGTTGTTGCAGGTCAACTCAGCTTGCTATATTCAGCGAGATGGGAAATGAGTAGGCCTAGTAGGTTACGGGCAAAAGAGCGACACGAGGATGGGAACGACGGTAATACCGCGGTAACCGCGGTTATTACCGCGGTAATGGGGACAATGAGGGCGGTATTCCCGCGAAAATGGGGATAGCAGCCACGGTAATACCGCGGGGATGGGGATATAATTTGCGGTATACCAGCGGTAATTGGAACAACTACAACTTCATCCGTAGATACAATTTGATTAAAGACGTATACCTGTGTTACTTACATACACAGGCCTATAATTTCTGCAGCTAGAGTAAGGTCTACATATTGTATTTAGTGAAATAAACTAAACGCCAGTCATTTTCTGCGATGATTAACTTTGTGCTTGACTGGTCAACTGTGAAGTTTATAAACATTATTAATTTGCAGTACGTTAGTAACCAAAAGTAGAAAATGTGCGGATAATTAGCGGCACTCATTTTCATTCAAATAACGATGGGGATGGGGACAAAGTGCGCGGGGATAGGAACATCAGGTGTGGGGATGGGGTGGGGATGGGAATGTTAGTTCATCCCGGTGTCACTCTTTATTGCCAGCTACAGGGTAAAGGCTTATCCAACAAATCAAGTATTTTGTTTCTAGTTTTATGAATTCGTTTTTTCTCGTACGGCATATGCACCGGTAGCATTTTCCAACTTTGGTAGAACTGTTGCAATTTTTGGATCGTATATCGTAACAGAACAGAGCATGTAGTTATTGGTTGACTGACCTGGCTGCTGCCGGCAATGACCGGTGGTTTATCAAGCAGCCGATTAATGATGTGAAGCACTCCGTTGGACGCCCAGAGATCTGCACGTATCACTTTCGCACGCTGACTGAATCCATGCAGACGAAACAACAGCTCATTGCGCTGTCAGTCAAAGACAAAGAAATATTTAAAATGCCAGCATTAGAACATTATAAAGCGAAATCGTTATTGCGGCCTAAGCAACTCTGCCTATTTCTACACATTTCTCGGTAGACTGAGTACGGTCTGTCTCTGTACCATATAATTTTAATATGTCTTTCTTCAGGTCAAAATAATGTTTTAAAATAAAACATTTTCAAACTATGTCCGTTTACGAACGCAGTGTGACCAAACATTGACTGCAAAACATGTGCACGTTTTGCTACATATTGAACGAAATTTGGAAAGATTATTATTGGGAGAAAAGCCTGCTGCTACATAAAACCTTATAGAATAGGCGCGCGGAAGTTCCTTCAAGCATGAAAAAGTTGGTGGCGTTGGTCAGGTCGGACACGGTCAACGTGTACGCTATTAGGTGCTGACGCAAAACCTGCCGTGCCGTCTCCGTCTTGTTGAACAAATTATCAATCTGCAGAATATGCCAGCCATACATGTTGCTGGCATTACTTTCTGATACTGACAAACAAAAAAAAGTTGTACTGCATGCAATCGACATCATCGTTATCAAAGCGTCTACGCCGTGAAAAAACCTCAGAGCAAAATCTTTGTCATATATAACAGAAAAAAAGTTTTTTTGGCTATTTGGGGGTTGGTATAATTTAGAACCAAAATGATATCAATTGTTTCTTTAGCTTTCTAACAAATGCATTTTGAGGCCCATAATTGTCTAAAATCGGCCGTAGGCCTACTACAAGAGCGTAAACGTTTAATCTATAAGGAAAGATCCGGGAAGACAAACGGGATAAGTGACGTAAAAGAATAACAAAAAGCTATGATCGAAAAAAGACGAGGAGAAATGAGGGGAAATACTCCTAAGGTTCAGGGCCGGATAGACGGCTTGAGTATTATAATACCTCGATGCTAGTAAGTGAATTGCGGAAGCCTTGATCAGTGGCGAGAAACAGTGTGAACGGACCATGCCGTGTGAACGCACTCGCGTAGATAGATGACATCAGTTGCACTGCATAGTTCAACTCACCTCGCAACTCGGCGTCTTTCGCGTTTAGTTCTATCACTCTCTGCATTTCACCAATAAATTACGTTTTTGCCATAAATTTTAAATAACTAACGCCACGTTTTGCAAGCACTTTTATCTTAAACTGCAAGTCATAGGCTCCTAATTATAATTCTGAAAACAGAAGACTGAGAAGACACAATAGCACTTCACTGCTTGTAATGTTATCGTTGTTTTACCAAAGCCATTTTTATCTTGTGTTATTAAAGTGAACAACTGTGGTCTGTCAGTTGTTTTAGTAAAAAGACTTTTGATGGGGACACCCCCAGATGCACAGACAGCAAGCGTCAGATAACCTACAATTTTAGCTCCGTTTAATTTAGCTCAAGACTCAAGTATAACCTCTTTGGCAATGACGATTATTGACTGCTGTTTGAAGGTCAATATTGTATGATATCGCTAAATTCTTTAAAATATTATTTTGTAAACTATTAGTATTAGCATTAGGCTATTCAACGCCGCATTATTTTTGCAAGCTTCTAAAATCATTGATCTGTTTTATTAGTTCGGTTTGCTTTATCGTCGGCACAGCCTGGAAAATTCTACTTGTAACGATAGATCAACCTGGAGTAAGTTGCCGTGACAGACGCGACCGTTGCCGATGTATCCCGTATTACAAACACACCTGTATCGCAAACCAAAGGCGCACCAAAATACAGCAGTCATACGATTTCATGTTGTACGACAAATATATTGCCGCCACACCAGATAGTTATAGTTGTACACTGTGTCCCAAAAAAGCATCCCCGACATTTTCGACTGTAACTTGAAAGCCAATTACCAAATTTTGATAATTTTTGGTATAATTTTCCTGATACAACTTGTCATCAAATGAACATTCAGTTTCCCACCTCACCTAACGTTTGTTTCTACATTACCTGGGGAAAACACAACCTGCAAAATATCACTTTTTATCCAATGCGATATGATTGCTTAATTAACATAACGCGTGAAACATTTTGCTTACATTACTGACACTTTGGCGGACATTTTATCCAGCTGTCTATTTTTCAACTGCTTGCAGTAAAATTGCTTGAAAAGTTGGCGAACACAGGCAAGGAGACGCTTTCTCCATTCATTGACGGCAGTATCGATCATGTTCTGCTCCAGACCAATGCAGGCTGTACCAGTCGCTTCTTGACTTCACAAACATTCCTAAACTTCATCTGGTAAACACACTGCTGCATGACAGTCAAACCTTGTAATAGACTGGCTGTTGAAGCCCATAGGTTAGGATAGATCGAATTTATTAATTTTCTTAATTCATTTTAACATGTATTATGCTTGATCTGCTTTCCTAGCTAATGCAAAAGCAGACGTTAGATGAGGTAAAAACTAAAGCACTTTTTTAATAGCCAATTATGTCGGAAATATTTTTGCCAAACATTATTAAAACTCGCTAATAGTTATTCAAGTTACAATCGATAATGTTGGAAATGTTTTTTCCTCAGTTTTTCTGTTTATTTCGACACATATTTCGCTTGATCTAATTTCCCTAGGTAGTGCAGAAGCATACATTGGGTGAAGTGGGAAACTAAATAGTCATTTAATGGCAAGTTGTGTCAGGAATATTCTTACCAAAAATTATAAAAACTTGATTATTGGTTTTCAAGTCACAGTCGAAAATGTTGGGATGCTTTTTTTGGGACAGCGTATAATAGTTATACAGTTGTATCATGCATTGTTGAATAATAACGCTCAAAAAATAGTCAAATTTTTGGCCGACCCTGTGTAGCTTAGTAGGCCTACAGCTACTAAGAGTGTATTTGTACGTTACGTAATAAATAAGCAAGTATTAATTTAATGCACGTATGCAACGTATATGCAAACAATGCAAATTTTTGATTAAGTCGCAGTGTAACGTACAAAAAAACAGTAATTTATAAGTTAGAAGAAATATCTTGTATGAGCCAAGCAAGCCAGACTATTATCGACATATTTTATATGAACACAACAGAAGTAAAGAACTATAGGAACCGGAAGCTAACATCAACTGTGTAATCAGTCTCATGTCCTTCCTTCTTGCGTCGTTTAATCTACTGGTACTTCTGTCCAGCGCAAACTTCTGTTTACAGCCTCGCTACCGTGTTTTATTCGTAAATAAAGTAACCCAGTCTGTGCGTATAATAAAGTATAAGTAAAGCAAAAATTAAGAAAAAATAAATGAGAGACATTACTCGACTTGCAAAGGACCGGTAACTGTGCACGTGGCGTTAGCATGACAGAGACTACTATTCAACGCGCAGACATCAATCAGTTGACAGCCTTCTGTTTGCGTGTAGTTCTCGTAGCCTTCTAGACACTCGCATCTGCTCTGTACAACACATCACAAACATCTGTTCAGCTTCATAGCAGCCTTGGATTGTGCAAGATAACTACTGTCGATATATACAGAAATATGAACTGCTTAATAAATTATTGCAGTATGCTGTCGTGTTATGAATTAATAAATATTATTATTGTGCAGAATTCGTACACTCTAATTATTCTGTTTGACAGCATATTATCTGCCTACTTACATACACCTATGCACACATTTAGCATAAGCCTAATGCTTGAAACAAATTTAGATGGATGCATATTAAAAATTAAAAATTAAATTATTTTACTGAAATCTGAGAAATATTATAATTTAGCCTGTAATTAGGCAAAATGTGTAATGTGTTTATGCTTAATAACAAAAGAATTAACAATCATGAAAAGCAACAAACGAAGTCAATATTAGGTCAACTAGAAATGGGGGCCACGCTTTAGTCATTTTAGACTTTTCGTGCTACAAAATCCGCACCTGCCCGGGGCTGAGATAGACGCAGATCGTCGAGTCGAGTGGACAGCCGCCGGCGCGAACTTGACAAGGATCGACAAGACTGCAGACGAATCCGTCACCGTGGAAGCCAAGTTGACAGCGACACTCGAACTGACCAGGACCAGTCACCGAGCAGTCGGCGTGCTCGTGACATGGCCCCTCAGCCCATGCGCAACGATCTATCGCTACACAACCAACTCACAAAATAGTTACATACATATCGCTAATTGTAACAACTTGTTTGTCGAGAGATACAGCCATTGCTAGCGTACATTTTGACAATGACATTATTAGTTAAGTTTAGTTAAATTATATTATTTTTTGGAAGGGGGTTAATTATAAATAAAGATGTACTATACACACACCAGACTCTGACAGCGAGTAACAAGTAGCAAAGTAGGTCTAAGCCGAGGCACCAAATATAATTACTATTCACAACGAAAACACCACTTCTCAATGTCGGGTAATAATTTAAAAATATGCTATAATTATTTGCAAAAGTGTGAGTAGCGTCAGTGACAAATATTTATGTTGCATTGCATGAGGCATTATAATATATTTTACTACAGTTTTTCTGCAGCCATCGTAAGTAGATACAGAACGTTTATTCACCGATCAACACAACACGAAAAGGCATAAATACAGACAAATTGATTAACAAAAAGATACAAACAGTCAGATATACAGTTAGTGTAGGGCCTATCATCCAGTTTCAGAGCTACATTTTGAGGGTGCACTAACGCTGGCAGAGCTGCTGTGAGTTCTGCTGAAAGCCGCGTTCGCAGATGCAGCGTACAACGGAATCACGCAGAACGCAGCGAGAATGCTCCGGACAATTCACCGTCTCACAGCTTTCTATACCTACAACAGCACACATATACACTCTCTGCTCCGCGTTGGTCCTTATTCAGTTCAGTGGCCGGTATGTCTATGACACTTGTGAGAAAGTGGTCGTAGATTTATTTTCGCGTCAGAATAAGCTCGCTATCTGTATTTTTCGCTGTTTGTTCGCCACTGTGCTGTAGTTCTTTGTCGATTTAGTCGTCGGTCATTGTGTATAGCAACTCTGTCTTAGTTTAGTCTAGTCGTCTGAGGTAAACGTGAAACTTTCAGCAGCTGTACTTGCCTATCGTGTACAAATAAATCTTACATCAGGTTACAGTTATAATTAACGTATATCTACTTTGCAACACGAATAAGTGTACTGAGCTTGTTTTAAAAAGTTGTCAGAAACGCAGTGGGCCCATCCAACTAGCAGTCAACTATAAACCATAATGAAAAGGTAAGATCTAAAAAGGGAGCGTTCCCGCCGCAATGTGGTGAAATTTGAAAAAAGCAAAATAATACACTCATAGTAAGAGCCATCTGAAAACAAATCTGTGAACTGATCACGGATAATCAAAACAGTAGCGACGTCAATCAGAATCAATCATTAATTTTCTGACCTAAATTATTAAATCAGCAACACGTGTTCATGCTGCAAGGTCGACTTAATCCATTCAAACCTATTGCTATGTTCTGTGTCGGTCTACTGTTGCGTCTTAGCTTACTCGTCGTCGAGCTCGATCGTCATGAGTTGATTAAATGTTGGAATTTTAGAATCCATGGTGTGAACCAACCACACGTTCTTTATTGGTCATCTAAAACTGTTTTCTACGATACTACTGCTACTGCTGCTGCTAGGCTACTTCTACTACCATTTTTTGTAGCGAGCGTCATGTACGCGAAGTTAAGACAGTCGCCAGGGGGCCTACTCACGGCTGCTGCAAGTAGAGCCGCTATATCCAGACTGGCAGTCACATGAGCCCGTACCGTTGATACCGTCATCACACGTGCCGTGAACGCACTGACATTCTGACACATCAAACGTTCACCTTTCCACCCAATGATCATGATGCAACACAAAAACAGACGCCGCTACTGCTATCATTGCGTTTTGGCCTATGCGTAACTTCCGCGCGTCGACAAGTAGGCCTATGCAAGAGTCTTGCGTTGGGTTGCGCATGCGCTAGCTGAAAACCATGCTAAAGTCATTTATTGACTGAGCAAATTACGACTGTTAAATGTTGTGATGATAAACTGCAGAGCACTGGTTTTGGAGTTAGTCTATTTTTGTTTTATTAGGGTCTATACATAAATTAAGACGAATCGTATGATGGAAATTTGAAACTGCAGTGCAAACTGCAAAGTAAGTCTACAGAAATTTAGCACAAAACTTTTGGAAAAGTTTCAGTCTCTGAAGACACAGTTTCATAAACCAAGTATCTCGATCGGGACTCAAAGCGTCAGGGACCCTGAATCGCACCTGAAGATTTCTGTCGCCTATAATATTTTGCATTTTAAGTCTGGTGGCATGGCCAGTGAGCAACATTATACTTAGAGCAGATAAATATAAGTTCATTAATTATTACCTCCGCCAAGGAGGTTATGTTTTTGCCAGACTTTGTTTGTTTGTCTGCCTGTGTGTTAGCAAGATAACTCAAAAAGTTATGGAAAGATATTTCTGAAATTTTCATGGAATGTCGGGAATGGCAAAAACCACAAGTGATTCAATTTTGGAGGTGATCCAAAAATTTGAGCTGATGCTCACGAGACGCGCGGTTAACATGCCTGTGTGTTAGCAGATAAGGGAAACCGCTGCCAATATGCCAAATATGGTAACGCCACCTGGCGAACAACATGGCGTTGGTGGAGGTTTGCGGTCTCTGTCCGCTTTTCTAGTTACCAATATATTGGCCCTTGCACAGCCGAATGGCTGTTTAATAACAGCTACATTTAAAACAGTTAAATCCAAATATGAAAAAGTGATATTACTTAACACCTTAAAACACTAAGCCCCAAATATCAGAAAAAGTGGCATTTCTTTTAGAACTTGCATGAAAAGGTGCACAGCGCTCACCGTGATTACACTGCGAACCGAAGACGTTCGATTGACAGTTTTCACAGGCGAAACCGCTGAATCCGGGCTACACAGACACAGCATTTAAGACATCGATCATTATTATGATAACTTTTTCATCGGTCAACTGTCGTGGTTGGACTTAATTGGAGAGTACAAATATTACTTTTAGAACTTTACTGCTAATAATTTTGGCTGAGATACATATAATCTTTAAGTTATGTAGTTAACAAGCTTATAAGCCTGATATGTCTATCTAGGCCCAGTTTAACTCAGCCTCCACATCTCACGGGACGCATGTAGGCTAGTACTACCACCACAGCAGGACCAGCAGACCCAGGCCCACAATGGCAACGACACAAACTGGCTGACTGCGCTTGATTTAATTTTGACTGACTTCCATTACGGCAAAAATTAACGTGCATTTGTTACTCATTTAAAGACTGCATAGGCCTACTGAAACCTACATGTTTTATACTATCATACTTCTTAATGTCAACAGCGCTAAACTGGATGGTGTTTACGGATTATAAATTATGTATATATTTCCGGCCATCGCTTTCGACTCCTATACCTGGCAGGCGCATGAGCCGTTCGCGTAGAAGCCGTCGTTGCACTGACCGTGTCCGTTGCATGGGACCGCTGCACCGCCAGGGCATTCTACGCAACAGGATAGTATCATTGGCAGTATGTGAAATGACTCGTTTAGGCTGCAGCAAATATCCCGCGTGAAATAGTACCTCCATACACACCTCCATAACACATTAAAAGTAGAACTGCAAACGTTAACGATTAAAATCACGCGATTGATCATTAAAAAATTTTAATGGGCCTAGTTAAAAAGTAGTCGTTAGAAATCGACGAAAGTCACAACATCATAAAGTAGAGACCATTAGACCTAAATGGTTTAAATTTTCAAACATCGAAAAATGCCCAGAAAACACGATCATTTCTAGTGTGCCCATAAGACTGGTTGAAAAAAACGTTTACTGATTCTGTTCATTTCAATAGTGCATTTGTGATAGTTGTTATCTGAATAAGTAATAAATGACATTTTTTTTTTTATTTTTCATGACCTAGGGTAGGGCCTACTGCTTCAGTCTTTCACCACAGTGATGAGTTTTATAAAAAAAAATCTAATTTCAGTCAAGCGTGACGGTTAAAACGATATCTGATAATAACATGCATTCTCTGGCACACACTCACCGTCGATTGCAAACATGAAATAAACATTTTAAATTTAATTTCGGTATATTGTTCACTATACCTCGTTACACTCGCATAATCCACTAGACATTGACGACGAAAAGTACAGGGGTATACTAAGCAAAAATATGTGTTTCAGACAATAATCACAGTCTAGTTTTAAATTGAAATTAACGATTAATTAAACTTAAATTTTTTAAAAAATATTATTTTTAATCGTTAGCCTTTAGTTAACAAGACAGTGTCGACAATGACCGTTGCAGTCGGGGCCCCAGTAGCCGGCACAACAGACCGGTAGGACTGCAGTTTTGCGACATGTGTGACGGCATCCTGGCAGGTAGATCACGTTGATGAAGTCCAAACGTTGAGAGTACGTACAGTCCGCCACGCCGCGGCCCTGTTTCACACACTTCGTTCGCAACGATCGAGCGTATATACGCGTATGCTGAAATAGATACGACAGACGCGTACGCATTTTTCATAAAAACGCCTACGATACGTGTAGGCCTAATTTCGTTTTGGGTATAATTTTGTAGACTCCAAGGCATACATTGAGACACATAGGCCAATTGCGACGTTACACATTGATGGTCTTAACTTTCCATTGAATGCCCAAAGTAGCCTATATACTCGTATACCCGAGCTGACTGACACGCGTTCTAAATTGCGCTAAAATTTAAAACTGAAATTTAGTTTTTAAACATCCAATTTCAACCGCAAAAAACTGTTGTCCGACGACGCCACTAATGATATCACTTAATTGACTAGGCCAACATAACACAGGCCTAACGTCGTCTATTGGCTTGGTATTGCTACGGGTTATAATAAACTAAGTATACGATACGTGTACTCGTCGTGAAAAATACGGTTATAGGGCCAAAAAGAATCGTCCTTCGACCTGTGTAAGTTGAACAAGCCCGTCAGGACACCGGAGCTCGGCGTTCATTGCGCATGGCTTGCAGTCGGTCTTCAGCTTGTACGATATCGTCTCGTTGCAGAATCGACCGCCGCCGTCGCCGGTTTCCATGATCTGAGATGCCTCGGTCGTCCACGGTTCTGGTGACGTCACTGATGACGTCACTGTTGACGTAGTCGCGGTCTGGATCGCAGTCACGGACAGACAGGCGGCCGCGGCGAGCAGCCAAATCAGCGTGCGTCCTCCGACACTTAACTTCATCGTGGACGTGGACTGATGCATTCACTCATCGTGTTCAACCGCATCACATCGACGACGACATCCGCCAACCCCTCGCATGGCTGTAGTGCAGCCGCCCTTCCGTCGACTCTTATCGTCGTCGACGGAAACACACTTCCGGTCATATACTGCCACGATGGACAGACTGGATGAGCTATAGGTTAATCGACAGGATGTTAATATGCACTGCAGAAATAACGTTAACGAACTTAATGATGAGATACACCGTACGTAGTGTGGTGGCTGAGTGATAAGTGATGTTTGTAACGCGATGTCCAGCTATAGCCTAGTCCGCGCTAGTTTGGATAATTATATTTTTAAACGCACCATTTTACTGCATTTGCGACATTGCGAGTTATGCCGTTGTATGTTGTCTGTCCGTTTGCCTGTTCGTCTGTCTGTCTAGTCGGTGTAACGTTGATGTAGGCTACGCTGGCCATTATAAATTGGGCTATCTCCGAAGTATAGGCCTATTGCACGAATGGTCAACTCTGGCCTAGTATTTCCGCTCGTTGCACCGTGCACGAGTATAATAACGTTAGCAATAGCACAGTGGAAACGCTCTCAAATTTGTGGTAGAATACAAGTACGGTAGGAATTTGGCAATTTTGAACCAATAAGTAGCCGTATATCTCAGAAACGGCGAAGACAGGTAGGCTAGGTTATAAGATAAGCCTATTGGCTTAACTCAAAAAACACGGCGTCTACGACGTCAAAATTACCATAAAATCGCTTAGGCCTAAATCGCGTTCTCGACCACCTCAGTATACAGGTTGGGCCAAAAAACGGCACAGTTTTTTGTATACTTCATAACTTCACCAAATGTTAACCGATTTTCAAAATTTTTTCACGGTCAGAATCAGGAGACAATTTGCAATAAAACTTCCACTATAAATCCTATTACACCCTAAGCGTGTCGCTACACTACCTTGTGAAATGTCAGTGTCTTCCAAAATAACAATTAAAACAAGACGACTTTTGTAACAACACATTTTAAAAAATTAACAACAGAAACAACGCGCTTGTTGTCTCAGTTGTTGTCTAAAAATCACATCTTTACACTTTTCACATCAAATTTTCAATGTGTCCGCCTTGCTGCTAGACGACGCATCGAAGCCGCGACGCCACTGACCAATGGCGCGATCAACCAAACGCTGCGGCACTTTGCCCCACTCAGCGACAATAGTTTTTTGTAGCTAATTGACTGTCGTGAATCGTCAACATTGATAGGCCCTCTGTTGAAGGGCATCCCGAACAGCATAATCAACTGAATTTAAGTCTGGGTTGTTTGGGGGCCACATGCCAGGCTCGATCAACGT
>Ga0209367_1003672_pt1 | contig 20960 bp, 10 predicted proteins | sample WorMetLIZISLAND2_FD_187412 | JGI IMG/M metagenome (GOLD analysis project Ga0209367, IMG submission 187412) | Marine gutless worms symbiont microbial communities from Max Planck institute for Marine Microbiology, Germany - Olavius geniculatus... ...
GGGTGCGCTGCAGCAGATGGTGTACCACCAGCAAAGATTTGACTCAGTCGACGAACTGAAACGAGCAATTGTCAAGGCGTGGGACAAGCTCAGCCAGGCGTTTCTCGACAGGAGCATCGGCGAATGGTGTCGTCGTCTTGACGCCGTGGTGCAGCAAAATGGTGGACATATCGAGCACAAATTCTAAACATTGATTTCATGACTAAATCAGACTAAGTGTTATAATGTGGTTGTAATTTTAAGTGCATTCTGTTCTGTTATTAAGCGTCATGAACTATTACCGATCGCTATTTGAAGCAATATGATTCGTATTCGCCAGGTGGCGCCACTGTTGCACATAATTAATTTCAATAACTTATATTTTCATGTTGAGGATGAAACGACCTTGATTTGTGCAAAAAATCGTGTAGATCTAAGCAGTATTTCTGAAGTTAGAAGCTATATAACAGAGTGGCCTCGTTTTTTGGGCCACCCTGTATGTAGTGGCATCGAAATCATTTGTGTGACAATAGGCGAGGATTTGATCATCATCTGTGTTATAAGTTCTTAACATGTAATTGTAATGCGTTCAGCCAATACAGTTTTTGGTGCTGCCTTTTGGAAAATGAAGCTGATAGGCCTATAGGCTACTGAGCGTCTCCTACAAATAAAATGCTTAAATATTAAAATGTAAGGCGATTGGAGATTTGGAGGTTAACCCCCCCTCCAGCCCAAACTTGCACTTGCCTATGCTTGTGAGGCACTGGTCAGCAATTTCGCCTCTTACGAAATCACTTTCGTTCTTGCAACTAAATGTTAGTTAAACAAGCTTTAATATTGATATCATATTACACGATGTTAAGCATTATTGATAAATAACGTTTGCTTAGATCTGTTGTAAGGCCTGTCGGCTAGCGTTAGTAACTCGTTCCTATATGCTGCTGTTCCTACCTCCGCGTGTTAGAGCTGGTTTCTCTGCTAGGCACAACGTGTTTATGTCCGAGCAAGCGGTTTGTGAATTCATAGCGGCTACAGCAGCTGCATGCTTGTCATATACCGGCAGTAATGCGCCCGTATGCCACTTCCTCATTCAGTGTCTTCGCGCTTTGCCTTCCCTTCTGTTTTGCTTCTGGCGGGGCACATATTGAGCGACCGCGATCGATAATAGCGATATGCTAAAAATCACGCGGACGAAGAGAGGAGGCAGCGATGACGTAAGCGCCGCGGGGAGCTGAGCATATTCCTCTCTGTTATCTTTTCATGACGCAGCAGCAGCAGTGTCAGCAGCTGTAGCTGCTATGGACGGATTTACACGTTCGCGACAAAGCAACCGTAGGGCTACACCATGCGCTGACGTGCAGCCAGAAAGGATAAGACGCAATGACAGTGATACGACACTGGACGCTGATCGTGCTACCCCGGCTCTTTCTCTATCTCCCCCAAGCGACACCTCGTCCAGTCTTTCGTTTTGTCCATTTCCATCAAGTGTGCATATATTGCGTCGAGTCGCTTACAACATAAGTCTATAATCAAATATACTCGTACGTGCTTTCTAGATGATGGCTGTATGGTAGGGCTTACAGACGGTCATAGGCCCCTAAATAAAAGTTTTTACTGCAGATAATAGTTTGGCTGAAAAAACTGCTTAGAACTTAATTCACAAATGACAATGTGAGTGTGTTGTGAAATGCATCCACTAAACTTTTTCTCTTGGTGCACTGCGCTCTCATTGCACTTGCAAAGTCGGCGCTCGTGCAATAAAATAATATACAAAGTTCACAGCATTAGCTTACAAACGCAGGTCTCTACGCTTGGCCACGCGTTTTGTTTACTGCATAAACGAAAAATACAAATAAATAAATTTCTTTTTTTTGAATAAAAATGTAACCAAAAATATTCGTATATCTATCAAGACAAAACGCAGAATCTATAAAAAATGCATTTGCTTTGTCAGTGTATCTCAGAGTAAACAGCAACAGAGGTAGGCCTAGGCCTAGCAGTCACTAACATGTTGTAGGCCTACAGTAAAAAAACTGGGTAAAGCACTATCATAGAACGCAATGTAAAGTTTTTTCCGAGCCTAAAGCCCACTAGACGGCGCTGATCTCCGTTTACTTAGCCTTCAGCTAGGTCCCAGTTTACACTGCAAGGTTACGTATACGGGGGCTAATGCATCGCGCGGTGTGCCTGTTTACGTTCACGGCTTTCGCTGGTACTCATTGCGCCCACCTACGAGGGGATGTCTAAGCTGAGTTGGCCTGGGTGGTTGGTTACATACCGAGATTGTTTACCCATACGCAGACGGTCACTCATCCAAGTACTAACCGGGCCCAGCGTAGATTAACTTCGTTGATGCCACTAACGACGTTATCAACAGTACTTATAGTTTTTAAAACTGCAACACGTCTTAAGCGACAGAATAATCAACGTAAGCAGGCTACATGATTGTTTTAAGCACTCGTGAAAGTATGTCTTTAAAAAGTTGTCAAAAAGCCAGAAAAAACACCAAGCCGATCAAATTTGCCACGAATATCAAATAAACACCAACGAAAACCCGTCACACTATAAACAGCAGTGGCGGTGCCAGCTGTAGGACTGAGGCTGAAGCTCTGATTCCAAATATAGGCCAAGCCCCTTCCCTCCACTTTCCTTAGCCACATCAAATCCGTTTCTGATTAAACAGATTAGGACTTATAGTATTAAACGCTTTTTCAAATCATAGTTAACGTTTTCGATTTACACTATGACTTTAAACTTTTTTACGTAAGCCGTAGTCTATAACAGAGGCGCAGTGGTAGGTGACTTTTTCGTATCCTGTTGTCATGTAGGCCTATTATACTCGTCAGCAGTTGGTTCTACGGAGTGCAGCCAAACCAGTGTTGCGCGGTGGACAACGGCTGTCGATTGTCGACCTACATAAATCAAAAATGAAATCAGCGTGTGAAACATTCAAACGTGTATAATACGTTGCTCAAATGTGTGCAGGCCTACCGGTGCATCTAATTTGTTTTATCAAATCACGATATAAAATCTACCAGCGACATTTCAAATAATTAAGCTGTCATGCAAAATTTTGTTAACAAAATACACTACCGCTATGTCGCTCATCGTCGACTAAAAGAACTACGACCGCCACAGTATTGCAGTCGATTAAATTACACATAACCATCGATGAATAAAAAGCTAACTTTTTGGTAATTAGGCCACTGCAGCGAAACAGCTTGGTCACCCTCGCAACAGAGCAATAACATACCATCATCTGTAGTTAAGTTTTAGGCAGGCAACGCCAATGTACATTGTGAGAAAAAAACAAACTAACCCAGACTTTCGTCCATATCTTCGCCAAAGCTGAGCGACCAACGACGTTTTTTTCGCTTTTACAGTCCGCAGAAAGTTTGCAATAAAACGATCGTCACACAGATTCTACCAACGCTGTGAATGTAATGAGTGCTTTACTGTGAATTAAAACTGGATGTAACAGTAAAAGAACAGCAAACATTATTTAATATTTAATGAAAATATGGATACAAGTTTTACCTCCTGTTTGTGTGCACGCTGCAGCCAGCTGTTGTATAACACTAAATTACAAACTCTGAAAAATATTTCAAGCTTCTCTATGATAAATTGCACAACGGCACTACCAGTGATTACCGTAAAATGAAAACAAGCAAAACAATGTAAGATGTCCTAATTATTACGTTTGTAGCAGCAGGATAATGAATAGACAGTTTACGTACGTTAAAAGCAACATCGTTGAAGCGATAGAAATGTTGTCCGGTAAAGAAGTAAGTAGAGGAGTTTGAGACTTGTAAGGCTGCGTTGACGGTCGAGTCTATCGGTAAACCTCGCCACAGACTTAACGGTTTGGGATAACCCGCGTCCACTCCTAGCTTGCGCGTGTACCGATAATACTGAAACCCTATGGCAAACATGGTTGGTTTAAAAAAATCACTAAACTGTAAACTTAATACACATTACAACAAAAAGCCCAGCTGTCGCTAGGGTGGGGTCGACCGTATTGGTTGCCAGTGATCTTGAAGGTCATCCAAGATCGATGATTTTCACTTCATCTGAAAGAGCGTATGCCACTTCCTATTCGTGATTATTAGTAACCTAGCCCCCATCTCTTACCGTTTCCGAGATATGGCCAGTTTTCGTTCGAAAACGCACATTTCCCCTACCTCTCTTCCATTCAACCCCCAATTTGAAAATGCTTTCCTTGGAGTAAATGGCTGCAATTTTGCATGCCCGAGTTCAAGACATATAGCTAATTATTCGTGTAAAAAGTTTTCCCCTACGTTCTACCCGTTGGCTACAGTGCATCCGTTACAGATGGACGGACGGACGACAGACGGGCTACAACCGTAGCAAAGGGCCGGACCTTTAAGCTTACAGCTTAACGGTCGGCAGAAAAATTCAGTTAAGCAACCACGAGCAAGACATCGCCAGTGTAAACAGCATGCACTAGATATCTTAAAGGCAATCACGGACAGCAGCGTATTGTCAATCAAGTAGCTAACTAAGCCTATGCAAACACGCCTATTGTTGAACCTTTTTTTACAGAGGTCGACAATCAATTCGGTTACTAACTATAGCCATATATTCTCCCATGCACCCTGACTGATGCTTATAGTACCTTTGACGAAATAGATGTGACGGCGTTTGCCCCAGACAAATGCCGCGTCGAGATTGTCTGGAACCCCGGGAAAGCCTTGGCTGATGAGCCGCGGGTATCCTGCGTCTAGCTGGTTTGTTACTGGCCAGTTGCTGTACCTCCAATAATGATTAGCCTGAAAACATTACACATACGACATTTCACATAGCCGACTACAACGTGTGTCTGGCGACGCTTCTGAGCCACGAAGACCTGTACAAAAATTTTTCAACCGTTTACACTAGTTAGTGTGTATTTTTTTATAAACATTCGTATATGTCATCGCATTTTATCATTTAACCATTTCAGTAATGATAAACTAAATAGCGACAAACACCGCTGGTAATTATTGTATCAAAAAGTCATAAGTGTTACACCACATCATCTTTATTATAGCATGTGCTCAAAATGTCCTCCTACAGCACGAACGCAAGCGGCGGACGTTGACGCCACTCACCAACAGCACGTTGATCAACCGCGTGTCTCAGAGCAGCTCACTTACTGTTCATGCATCATTTCAGTTTGTCGACGTATGGTCTTAAAATGAATACGATTAACGTTAAATAAGTGACAGATTTTCAATGATTTTCTGAGCCGACGCATATGTTACCCACTATGAATTTACTGTTATAAAACGCCAAACTACGACTTCTGCATTTCACAAGGTAGTGTAGCAACAGTATTAAGGCGAAGTGAGCAAAACTATAACTGTTCACGTCAAGTTTCTTTTTGATGTTGCAGGCCAAGTATTATTAAAACTGGCCAAAAAATAAAAGTGGCTTGCTTTTTGAGACACGGTGTATTACTGTATTAGCCTATATTGCTAGACCGTACTCCACAGAGTGCACATTTCTGCGTTGTCTTATATCGCTATCTCTCTGTAAGATGTTTTCAGTAACTTTTAACTGACAGATTAATATAAGTATTGTTAGATACCATAAAGAGATATAAGTGCGCCGTATCGTCGGACGTTGCGAGTACGTAAAGAGCTGCGTCTAGTCTTTGGACATGTCTGAGTGACGGCCATTCGGCACCGAGAGGCCGTGGATAGCCACTCCGGATTGTAGGCAGACCGCTGCTGTTATCCACCACAATGTAAGATGTTCCTACAATACATACACAGACAATCCTACACATACAGGCGTAAAATAAAATACACAAATGTGTGGTCGTTTGCCATGGAAGCTGCTAGTTGATCACAGAAACGAGCCAAGAGACTGGCGCAGAAGACACCAAGAATTTACTCTTAATTTATTATTGTTCAATAATTAAGCTATTTTGTGCTAGTTTACAAAAATTACATTGCAGCAAACCTTTGAAGAAGTAAGTCGTAAGGTTGAAAGCGGTCGCCGCGTCAACGGTAGCATCGCGACACAACTGGACTCCAGGTCGAGCGGTGGAAGTGACCGCGGCTACCGTAACATCCGCTTTTGGCTCGGTCACTGCACCCGCCGATGCTGTATTCAACAAACACACCGATATCAGCCAATCAATGCGGAATTTTTAAAGTAGCCTAAGTAATGCAGTAATGGAGGTCCACTAGATCAGTTGAAATGTAGTCCAGGAAATAGAACAAAAAATCTAGTAAAGTGGTGAATTTTGACGAAAAATGGATAACGATTTGGCAGACGTCACGTCGTCTGTCAAATCGTTGCAGGTCCGTGGGCCGACAACCGAGAAAGCCCGGTTGGTTGGCGACCGTTGTCAACTTGACCGGAGGCACTGTCAGACGGTTGGTGGTAGCAGAACGGAGAAATCGGCGGCTGAGCATGTCTGCGACGTAGTTGAACGGACCAAGATATGCCGGCGTGAGTCCGTGTAAGACTTTGTAGATGAAGAACTGCGATCTTGTACTGGACTCACTACGGCACGCGCAGCCAGTGCATAGAGGCATACAAGCGAGTAGTGATGTGGTCCGATCGACGGAAATGATACGTCAGTCTCGCAGCCGCGTTTAGCACCGACTGCAGTCGACGGACCAGGTGGACCGGAAGACCGGCCAGCACGCTGTTGCCGTAATCGAGACTCATTAGCAGTCATTAAGCTAGCCAGCAGCGTCTTGAACGTGTCGGTCGGCACCGAGCGACGAGTCTGCCGCAGTTGACGTAGCACGGCAAAGCACCTTGAAACTGCGCCTTGAACGTGGGTCCGCATCAGCAGATCGAAATCGACGTAGATGCCCAGATCGCGAGCGGACTTCACTGGTGCAATAAAGGTGCCGTCAATTAACCGTGCTTTCTTCGCTAGGCCTAACTGATGCTGACGTCGACAAGACACGCACCACAAGAATTCACTTTTTTTCACAGTTCAGTAGATCGTCAGCGACTGTTGATCTTTGACGAGAAGACTCATCCACTGCGACAGGTGAGTATCATCTCGTAAGTATCTGGCGACAGACCATGACTTTCAAGTTTACGATACTGCTTCAGATTAGCCATATTTGATCAATTAAAAATCAACAGAGAAAAGCGAAAGTTCTTTTATTTAACAGAAACACTGTTTCCTTTTTACACGCACGTTTGACGCACATTCGTAGTCATTATGCGGAACACAGGAAAGAAAATAACAACACGAATTAATCAGCTAAGCGCTTGCCATAGAGCGATCGGATGCCCAGAATGTCGTCAGTTCCGAGCCGGAATTGTGCGTTGTAGCCGTTATAGAAAGGGTTCATGACGGAGTTATGATCACTGGAGTGTCCAAGACCCAGCGCGTGACCAAGCTCGTGCGTCGTCACCTGCAGTAAATTCGTACCTGGTGTGGAAACAAGCCAAACAAACACAATACTCATTATGACCAGCTCTATATCGAGCGGCGTATGCAGACAGGATTTGACGGACTCAGTCCTTCAAGAAATATTTTTTTCCAAAATAAAATGGTAACTATAAACTACACTGTCTTTTGCTGTAATCGTTTTATGAAAAAAAGTCTACGTTTTTCAGACTTAAACTTAATGGATAGTGATTGATTTTTGGGCCGACCGACCGTTCAGCTGTAAGCTTGAAGGTCGACCCTATGTCGACGTTGTCGTCTGTCTGTCTTTTTGTAACGGATGTACTGTGGCTGACGGGTAAGGCTTGAAGGAAAACTTTTTACTCGAGTAATTAGCTATGTGTTTTAACCTCGGGCATGCAAAATTTCAGCAATTTACGCCAAGAGGAACATTTTGAAATTGGAAGTTAAATGAACGGGGGTAGGAAAATGTGCGTTTTCAATTAAAAAAACTGTCCATATTTCGGAAACGGTAAGAGATAGGGTTTAGGTTGCTATTGGTCACTAATAGAAAATGGCACATTGACTTTCAAATGACATGAAAATTATCGACCTTGGATAACCTTAAAGGTCAGTGACAACCAGTACGGTCGGCCCACCCTAGCGACAGCTGAGTTTTTTGTCATGTTTAGGCTACATCTAGCTGTTGGTTTATTACAACAGTTTTTGTCAGTAGGCCTAAATGAATGTCAGTGACTGACTGTTAAGTCTTATTGCGTATTATTGCATGAATCGTTCGGTCGTTGATAGCAGACTTTTCGCTCGTGAAGTTACTGACATCGACGTACCGGTGTGGCTCTTGTGCGACCACTGCTCCGCGTCGTCGAAGTGGACTTGCCCAGCCAAGTCTCCATGGTCCGGGTAGAACGCGTGTGCCAGTACACCGCCCTTGCCGTCGAACGGGAAGTTGTCGCCGTGGTGTCGCGTCGCGTATTGTAGATAAATGTTGGCTTCGTTCGACTGCTGTGTCTCGGTGATTGTCAGTGGCGACGCGCTGCTCCACATCTGCACATTCAATACCAAATATCTCGCCGCTGCACGATAACAGTGTTTGCGTTTCAGTTTTCGTTCTCAAGACCTTTCTTTCTACTCACAGCTGCTGATAAACTTGCTACCGAATCAGAGCTAGTATAGAATCAGCACCGAAATCTCACTAATCACTTCCACTAAAACTAAACAGTCTTAAAGTTGTCTTTAAGTTGTACAGCGTAGGCCGTGATATGGCGGTAAACATACGAACGTCGATCTTCAGAATATGGTGAAGTAACTTTCATGCAGTTCTGCGCAGCTTTATTTATACTCCGTTTACACGATCCAGCAAACGTCCAGCAAACATCGAGCAGGCTCGTCCATTACAGCATATAGCAGCAAACTTCCAGCAGACGTCCAGCAAACGTCTAGCAAATTTCCAGCAAACGTCGAGCAATTAGCACGTGCATTTTGAATACATTTGCTGGAAGTTTGCTAAACGTTTGCTCGATCGTGTAAACGGGGTATTGCCGAATGAATGCAAAACTTAATGTAGACTAACACTTTTTTTCGGCAAAAACTAAAGTCAACAGGAAGCAGGTTGATGCAATGCACTTTAAAAACGTGACTAAAAAACAACTTAAGCACATAAAATTATTTTTAAAAATGCAAGCTCCCTCGTCTCTTTCTCCCTGTTTTTTCTCTGTCAGTTTGCCTTTGTTTACCTTTTACCCTTCCCATTTCTTTCCGGGATGACTTTTTCCGAAATCTAAGCAGGGAAATGGGAGCTGACAGGAGCTCCCTGTCCGTTTGTTAGTGTTATTACGAGATTTGCTGACTTGGACTGCCGTTCTGACGACGTTGCGCACGACTGAAGTCGGTAGGTGGCGAGTGTAGTTGATGAAATGATATTTCAGGTTGGTCGACGGCCACGGCGGACCTGTGTACCACACTGACACCATGTCACCGATGCACAAACAACATCACAAAAGTCACAAAACTTTGTGCGCATGCGCATACGTGTGTCTGTGCCTGCGATTTATGTTTTCTTGCAACTCTAAAACGTTTACAGCCATACCAACTACACTGTGTCTCAAAAAACATCCCGGACATTTTCGATTCTAATTATCTGTGCCATTGCATAGCATGGGACAGATTATAAAATCACTTGCGTCTCTCTGTCAGTCTGTCAGTCTGTCTGTAAACACTCCTACAGCCGCAATTTTGATTTGATTTTGATGAAATTTTGCACAGTGATTCGGGGCCCAAAAAGTAAGATTAAGTTTTTTGGGATAAAAAAAATCTGATAACTCGTTTCCCTATTTTACGCCAATTTAAAAAAAAATTTGCATTACGGCCTATGGAGATTTCAAAGCGGTATAACTCGGTCTCCGTAAAAACAATTGCGCGCTGTGTTTACCTACCTTCTATTTTCGGGGTCGGACAATCTAACGATGTTATTTAAATTTACCCCCTGTCGACCGCTGTTGCCATAGCAACCATTCAAAAGTTGCAAAATTTTGCATTAGGCCAATGGAAATTTTAAAGCGGTATAACACGGTCTCCGTAAAAGATAATTGCGCGCTGTTTGCACCTACCCTTTTATTTTCAAACCTAGGCTTTACGATGGTGTCATTCAAATTCTCCCCTGCCGACTCTTGTTGCCATGGCAACGAATTTACAAAAATGACTATAACTCGGCTCCCGCAAAAGATAATTGCACGCTGTTTTCACCTACCCCCTATTTTCGGGCCCGGGTTATGCAATGGTGTCATGTAAATTTCTCCTCCGAAGACCCCTGTAGTCATGGTAACCAACCGTTTTTATTCAAAAACAAAATTGGCTGCAGGCTCACAAAAGCGTCAAATGCTGAAACGCAGTTGCTAGGCTATATAGCGTGGCAATGGGACAAAACGTATTTCTAGTTTGAACAAAAATTATCAGATTCTCGTAATTTTTGGTGTGAATATTTCTGACACCACTTGCCATTAAATGGCCATTTAGTTTTTTTTACCTCACCCAATGTCTGCTTCTGCACTACCTCGGGAAAGAAAAACAAGCGAAATATGCGTTAAAATATGCAAAATAATAATCATAATAATCTGACTTGTAAAGCGCCAGTATGTGCTAAAAAGACTTCAGTGGCGCTGAAAGACGTAAAAGAACATCCCCAACGTTATTGACCGTAACTTGAAACTTCATTATTAGATTTCAATAATTTGTGGCACACTTATTTCCGACACAACTGGCTATTAAATCATAAATGACTGTTTAATTTCCTATTTTGTTCAAAGTCTGCTTCTGCACTACCTGGGAAAATCAGACCAAGCAAAATATGCATTAAAATGATAAAAAAAACGTCGATAATTTCGTCTATCCTGATCTGTGGCCCCCAAAAGCCAGTCGATTACAAAATTTGACTGTCTTGTGTTTATCATATGACGTTAAGAAATGTTTATGAATTCAAGAAGCGACTGGTGAAATCTGGATTAGTCTGAAGCATAACATTATGATACTGCTGTCAATAAATGAAGAAATCGTCTCCATGTTTGTGATTGCACAATTGGCCAACATTTCGATAAATTTTATTGTAGGCGACTACAGAACGAAACAACTGGATAAAGTGTCAGCCAAAGTGTCAAAAATGTAAACACAATGCGTTTTGTGGGTTATTTACATTAAGTAATAATACCACTTTAGGTAAAAATGCAATATTTCGTTGGTTTTGATTTTCCCAAATATTGCAAAAACATACAATGAGTGAGGTGGAAATCTACATAATGATCTGATGGCCAGTTATCTGAAAAATATTTTTACTATAAATTATTAAAATTCGATAATCCTTCTTCAAGTTACAATCAAAAATGTTCGGGATGTTTTATAAGACACAGTGTAATAACGTTTTCTCTTGGTGCGGATATAACTGAAAAGAACGAAACCCTACACTGCTTGCTCGTTGAAGACTTTCTATAGACAGCCTACGGAATTAATATGTGTCAAGTACTGCATATTAAAAAGTGTTTTTTTGGAATTTGTGCTATCGTAATAAAAATGTAAGTCTAAAAAGTGTTGATCGATTGCTGGAATCTGTTAGCTGTTTCCGAGATCATGTCGTAATTGGAAGCCAGTAATCATTAAAAGGGGAAAAAAGTAACAAAGAAAAAAACTAATAAGAAAAAAATGGGATCATGAATGAAAGTATAGACCAGAAACAGATAGGAAAAATTGAGGAATTTGGTGGAAAAATAAATGTCAGCTTATAAACCAAATTTTGTTTGTTGTTGTTACTATATTGTCATCTTCATCACATCACCGTCATCGCACGTGCGTTATTTACGACGCGATGTAGGCTTCTGTGTAGCTTTTGCAAAAAAGAGCTTATAGGTTGTTCATGATTACTTATTTACTGATCACCGTTACCTTTTCACTTAAAGTCCGTGACTTACATGCATGTAAAATTAAAATCTTGTAGGAAAGGGGGGGGCTAATGTTGACCGTGGTTACATTGTTTTTGGTGGGTATTTTCGTAACGTTTCATTTTACATTTAACCACGCACAGTCTATTTCGTATAGAAAATAAAAGGCAAACATCATTATAATGGCGTGCCTGCTTTGACGAATCGTTTGTGTCGCTGACGTGGCTTGACGTCTTTGCCAGTGTCCGATACACCACACCTACTGACCGACATCTTTGACAATGTTTGACTGTCAATTACACCTAGACACATTATACACCACACCTTACGTCATCAAGCACGACATCCTCACTCAGAAGCTTTATTCTAGTAGGACTATTCTTACTGGAAGTATAGTACAGTCGACGTACAAAACACAAAAGCAAACGTAACGAAAATACACAAGCAATGACAAAATAAAAACAGATATTTTTGCTTGTCATGAACGTTGCGATTATCTGGGTCGACTGGATAATCTGCTGATCGTGGGTGGGTAGTTTCTGATAGCTAGTGTGTCAACAGTAGACTATCAGTCAATGAAAAAAAAATTCAACTGTTTTGTTTGGAAAAAAACGCACAACATAATAAAACTCTCCTTGTGTCTTACAATATATGAAGTTGAAACTATTGCTGAGCAATAATTAGGTCTTTTAAAATCAAAAACATGCGTGTAATCAACTGGAATTAAAGGGCAATAAATTAATTAACGTTAGTTAATAGAATAATACCTACCTGTCACAGGTAATCCGGCAAACCGCTGAAATCGTTTGATAGCAGATGAGAGATCAACCTGTGGGTCAGGAACTCGATCGGACAGAGCCAGTGTATTCCTGAAAGTCAAATATCCATAGTGTCGCAGATATTCCTGATTCCACAAATAAACATACGGCTACATTCAACTGTTAGAGCGTGCGTGATTCGAAAAAGTATGTCTCTGAATAAGTTTCTGTCGTCGCTTTATAAAATACTGACCGATTTTCAACATTGTTTTACTAGCGCCGTCTACAGGAAATATATACATTGCAATATACAAACGTGTAGAAACCGAAAGCAAATGTATATACTGCATACAGTTTTGAGACATGAAAACTGATCGTACCACAGCCTGTTTGTTGTAGAAGATGGGCAAAGACCCGACAGACGACAGTAAGAACAGAAGCAGCATCAGCTGCAGGAGAAAGACATGGCGTCTGAACGTTGGCGGCCGGCTGATCGAGCCATAACGTCGTTGACACTCACAACTATGCTTCTCCATTGCTATCAGACTGACACGGCTTCCTCAAAGTGCTGTGACGTGCAACTGACGACAAACTTTCGCCTAACCACTAACCATCAACGTGCACGTCTGAATTCCGATAGCAAATACCGACGTTATTACTGAGACCGGACTAAGCGTTGAAGACAAGGTCTACTTAGTCGCAGTCTTCGGCTCGAAGTCAGCATTGGCCGTATTTCGTTCACGTATGCCTTCTCCGATATAGACAGGTTCTAACTGTACTGTCGACCTGACCGAAACACTACGTGAATACGATGAATAGGCTCGGCTTTTTGAGGCTTTGTGCCCGTTGGTACGCTGCGGGAGGGCGTGAGCCATTAATACGCCGTACAAAACATTTCTTTGCTGTCATACTTAGGCCGCTTGGGCGTGCACATAGGCCTAACAGACAGTTTGCTGTAGGTGTGACGCTCAACGCCCAATTAGTCATTTATTATTAAACACGCAAATCTTCCAGCCTAATAGATAGGCCTAATTTGCAACTTTAGCACATTTTTAAAGTGGTTTACTAAGTTGTTGTCAAAAGATACCGACCTATTTTCTAGATTTTTTAGTAACACAGTTTGAGACAATATGCAAATCATTAATCATTAAAAACGACCACATCTCGAACGCATTGCTATACATTTCTTCGTGAAAATTAATGTTGGTTTCTAAATGTTTTAATTTTACAAGGTGCAAACATATCTAATGAACACTTTGTTAAAAATTCACCGCTGTGTGTCAGTGAAATATACATTTTTGAATAATATTATGAATATTTTTAAATATCGATACGTATTGTAGCAGATCTTTAAACCATGTGTTTTGTTTTTACACTCCTACGCTTGCACGGAGACAAAACATCTTTCTAAAAGGGGTCTCACATAAAAAGCGATGGTAATAAAAATATACGAATTATGACTACACTGCAGGACTAGAATAGATACGGTAGGCCTATATGCTGGAAGTGCATCTGTTGTGGGGTGTGGTCGCAATGCAATTATCATGGATTGTCATCGTGTCGTCACAAGCCGCTTCACAACACCATCAATGATCCATCCGATATATAGGCCTATACGCCGACCTCCCAAGTGACTCGCACAGTAGTGATGCGTCTAGGTCAAAATGTTAATATTTCCATATAAATGTCGATGCTACTCAATATACCACACCAGTCCAGTCTGCACTTTATCATGACACAATTCTTCGGAAAAGCATGTTGTAGATCTAAAGCTAACTAACAAAGCTAAAATTATAAGGTTGATTTGTGAAAGAAAATTATACAGTTATACAGAAATTATCATTAGTTTTTATTGACTGCTGCGTATACTTTTTCGCACAAGCACCGCTGAAAGCGTCATTCACGTTTTGCTAAACTGACGAGTGGATGTTCACTGTTGCCCAAAACGTGCAAAAATGACGAAATGTCACAGTTGCTCGATATTGTATGAATTAGCTCATTACTATTCACTTTGTGCAGTTAACGAGCACTCATGATGTTTTTTTGCATTCTGCGATTAATTTGCTAAGTCATTTGCTTGCTTTTTTTATCATTAATCACATCTGTTGAGTGTTGACAGAAGAATTCGAGTTCGAATTATGACGCAGTGCAGAATTACTCAAAGAACTTCGAATTCAAACTGAATTAAACACAACAACATTGATGCCTCACTACAGCCCGTATGATGTAGTACGTTGTCGATGGTGTCATCACTAGCAAAGTGAAGCGTGCGGAGGCGCCATGGTCTGCTCTATTTGCTGCTGCAGCTGCTGCGTCGCCGCGTTGTCAAACACGATGCTGCTGGTATACCGTAGATTTCCCATCGGATGGGTATACGGCCTGCACTCAGCCTATCTCCACATCGCTGACAGACAATGCGCTGCTGCTGAACTCACGAGGCCGGGTTCGCACCACTCTAGTAATTGAGTTGCATGTCTACATCAGATCTTCATGGATGATTGCAGTGTTGCAGTGGCTTATGATTTGCAACATTTTACAAATGTTTTGTTAGGCGGCTATTGCAACGGACGTTACCGTAGCGTCGTCACGCTTGTGCACCATTCTAAACTAAAACTGTTAAACAAAAAGAAATTTCATTTGTCAAAGACGATCCTGTAATTCAAGTGACACTGTATGAAGCAGGCGCTCCATCCTCCATGAAAAGAAGTGATTTGAGGGTTGCAATTTAAATTCCCAGTTGCAAACTCTTTCCCCAAAAAGTAACATGTTCTCGGAAACGGTGCACAATGCCCAATGACTTTTGCATTTATTTGACATATAATAACGGCCTCAGATATGTACGACGTCGCCGTGGAAACTCTGCAACAAATTGCCAACTTGCCTAATATTTTTTCGTTGACGTTGCAGACTCGTCTGTACCGTACACGACACGTCCGCAACAAGTTGACGTCCTGACTGTAACAAGCCTGTCGTTTTATCAAAAGCTTTTGAAATTCCCATCCTGAGCATACGTACATGTACGTCAGTATTATTGGGCGAAATCGCTGTAGAGAAAGGATTTCGCCTATAGCTACACATTTTTTTCGTAGCGTGGTCTGTCTCTCTGTCGGTCGTCTGTCACATTCGTGCATCCCGTTTGAAATGTTTGACGGATTTAGATGCGATTAGGGAGGTACACGTGTGGAGTCCAATGACATTATTGTTTTAGATGGGATCTCTGGCCGCTTAGGGATAGGGGATATTTGGGGTTAAATTTCCAGCTAAATATGCAGTTCCAAATTGCTCCTGTTCCCTGGCTAATAGAAACGAGGATCGATTTTTTTGACTTTATAATACAGGCTTACGTTTAAATGGAGTCGCTGTTAGACGATTGTGACGATGATCAGGCGGAAAACGCTTTCAGAAGCGATATCATCATGGCCACGCATCAAACAAGAAAGGGTTTCATTTGCCTCCCCAGTAGGACACCATAAGCGAATCATTTTGCTGCACTTCATTCACAAATGTTACTGCCAAGCGGTTTCCTGCATAACCAAATATTCAAAATCGTAACATCTGACATGGTTTTTCAACTGCAAACATTCACAAAATGTAGAGTAGGTCTTACAAAATAATTTAGTGCAAGAAGTGCTCTGGCCAACGCTATTCGTGGCCAAAGTACCCCCTCCCCTCCAATCGTGCCATGGCTATTATAGTCATAGTGCTATGGCTATGACACGGTAGTGGCCATTCCTGTGGCGCGGTGCCTGATAATGACAACGTGCTTAGAATCAATGACTGCCAACAAGACAGAGATGCTGTGCCGTCCTGTAGCATTTTGACACGGTGTCGCTCCACGACTTTGTCATTACTGACACGTGCGCTATACCCGAGCTCTCACTTCTATTGACATCGTACCTTGCCAACATAATGTGGCTTAGGCTGTAAAGTAGGCCAGACAACCTCCATTATTTGTGTAGCGGCGGTTCTATAAGCGTGCGCTTATAGGACTGTGGAATATTTTGTTTCCTCGCCCGGTCCAATTGCCCCTGGTCTATAAAATCCCCACGAGAAGAAATTACTAATATAACTGCTGCCGGACTGTTTAGTTTCTGTAATGGATTTGCATTTTATGGCTGTAAAATATATGAAATCCTGGTCCTACCTATCTTTAAAATATTTTCGGACTGCGTCTGCTGTGCTGCTCTGTTGCAGTTCGTTCCATTGAGAGAGATTTTGTCTCAGATTGAATCGTTGGTTTGCCTGCTTCTTACTCTGCCGCACAAAAGTCGTCGGACTGGCATTGGCGTCCTGCACGGACGGAGACTTAGCAGGAATTTGCTTTGGAGCGACGAGGTTGTCGTATCTGGCGGTTTCAGCAGCTAAGCAGCAGCAGTGCAGAGCTCAAGACGTGACGGTTGGTCTGATGACTTTGATTAGCAGGCACCAGCCAGCGAACGACACAGACGCTCATCTGACGCAGTCGGGATTATCAACCATGTACGCGTATGTGATGTGACAACGCGGGGAAAGAGACGGGAGAATGGATTGCCGACAACAGCGCCTGTGCGGTAGCTATGAGGAGACGGCTCACTGTGTGTAGGCCCCTATGTTGCAGTCAGCGCGTTTGTATTGCTATACCGGCCTATTCGTGTTATAGACCACCTAAGCTTGCAGGTTTTAAATAACCTAACCTTTAGGTCTACTGTCATCACCATTACTCATAGTATTATCAGAATAATTAACAACATTTGCAGCCCACATCACAAGCATCCTTGTAAACTATATCCGTATAATGTACTTTGAATGACTGCATTGTTTGATACATCGCATACCGAAGTCTACTAAAAATTTATTGGCCGTTCTGTACAGGTGTGGTTTACAAAGTAACCAACCAAGTTGTTGCCATCGAATATTTACGAATTATAAAAAAATTCTTTAACTAGCACCGTTAAATGATTTGCTCGACGCCTATCTGATAAAATATTAACCCCGAGTGAACTCGCCAAAATTAAGTTATGATGAAACGTGGTCGCTTTGTTATTTAGACCGCATGTACGTGCGCTTCGGCAAGTTTCCGCGTTAAAATTATTCTACTTCGAGTTAGCATTCATAAAATACAGCCAATAGTGAACTGGTTGTCGTCCGCTTTTTGGGGGACAGGGCACGAGTGATTGTGCAAGTATACACAGACGTATAGATTATTTCGCAGACAATGATAAAGCCAGAAGGAGATCGATAAAAATACCAGTCTGCAACAACAAAAAACTCAAACTCTTAGTGACGTAATGATCCCAGAAAACCTGTCATTCCCGACTTTGTCACAGGTCGGCGCGTGAATAGTGCTAAATGCACGTTCAGTCTGTTGTACATTGTACAACCTGCCTGGTCAGTCCGCTGACCTGATGTTGGATCGATTCTCTGGCTGGAAAATCTTGTCGCTAGTAATTTTTCTTAAGTATATTGACGAAATACCTTAGCTTTAGGCTGTGTACGTCGAATGACTCAACAGACACATCTCTATCGCTTCAGTTATATTAGTTTCGGTTCATCTTCCTTAGATTAGTGACCAGTCTCGCTCTCGCATAACGGTGAGTAAACTAGGCCTTCTTATTTGTATTGCTGTCACGCAAGACTCTGTTCAAATTGTAAATAAACTATCGTTTTTTTATTAATATAGCATGAAATCTAGTTTAATTGTTTTGCTTTATATAACCGTGATACAAAGGCTGCAAACAAGCACTAAGTAATAATTTATTGAAATTTGTTGATTACTACGAAAACTTGTAGTCGTAACCGCGACAAATTTCAGTGCAACGTGTAAGCCTATTTTACCAGCTATATAGATCATCAGGCTATACCAGATGTTTTCAAGTTCTCAATTTTGCAGACCCCACACATTTTTGTTAACATAATCGCAAAGCGCACGAAATAAAGAATGTTGACGTCTTATCTATCTGTGTTCAGCTGCTTGACAACAAAGATCAAAGTAATTTGGCAAAAGACGGAATCGTTGTCCAACAATTCCTCGTTTTTATTCGCCAGGTGACAGCATAAGACTGACGGTATAACTGCAATTTGCAATTGCATGTTTTGGCTGGGGGACTTAGCTTCCCAAATATTCCCTTTTCTTGGGTGTCTAACACAACAGTCGATCATTGGACCCTACAAGTATTACCTGCCAGATGCCATCTAAATCGGTTAAACGGTTTAGGCAGGTTGCACGAATGAGACAGACTACAGACAGACAGACTACGCAACGAAAAAATGTGTAGAAATAGTCGGAATCGCATGCGCTGCAAGAGCGATTCCGCACAACGAATCGCAGTTAAACAAAGCGAACAGCTGCACAGCTGCATGATTGTATTGTGCGACACGTGTAGGCTTTAAGAACACGTAAGCCTATCCAATGCGATACATTGGTACTGAATACTTGACGCGCTAGAGATAAAGACAATTTCCAGCCCTGGAAGGAGTGCGCAGATAAGCTGAAGATCTCTGATTCATACGCTTCTCGTTAAACCTTTAACGTTTTCGTGCTTAATTCTATGATTCCCTACTATAATATTATATCAATCCTATATTAATTTGACTTTTGAACACAATGTTGTAAAATAAATTAACTCAATCTTTCGTCACAATTTTAGACTTCAAATTTATGATAGCAGTTGCAATATGCGACATGTTTTTGACTTTATAAGTTATAACGATATACCTTCGTGCATGGTTTTGTTTAGGATGTGATACGTAAGAATAGATAGAAGTCGGTAGCATGGAACGCGTCGGCAACTGCGTGGGCAGCACGAGGTCGACTCGTGGTGGTTGCCGGATCTGTGCCGCCATATTGATGACGTCACTGCTAGCAGGCATCTACGTCTATGTCGTTCTGCTGCGGATGCACGGTCGACGGCGCACGGTGCTGCGCCCGGCATCACGTGACCCAGCTGACGTCACCGACGACGCAGCGCTGACGGTGATTGGTGGATACAGGCAGTCACGTGGACCGGAAGTCGACACCCGTGGCCGCGTTATGACGACGACGACGCTGGAAGGTAACCGCCAGTGCATAGTTCGTCTAACCACTTTCTTCTTGGCCGACCTTCGCTACCGTGAACGCCGCTGTCTGTGCATTGTTGTATATACACAGATTACGCTGACTGTCCACACGGGCTGTGGTAAAGTAAGTAAGTAAAACGCGAATTTATACAGCGCATAAAGTTAAAATTGACCTCTGATGGGCTAAATGCAACGATGTGATACTTCTGATGCTGAAGTCCAGTCATGCAAAGACTTACCGTACCATCATCGTTGATCGGTCAATGCGTACTAACTATAGAGAACGTTATTAAGCAGGTCGAGTGACTTTTTTGTCGTTACAATCATCACCCCGTAGCCAGCCGCGACTCTGGTGTTATAGACTGGTATGGCGGCCCGTCTGTCTACCGGTATATAGCTGGTCTGCAAGCTGTTGCACTGCGTTGGTCTATGGGTGGTGCATACCCCTAATCTTGAGGTGCGTAACTTACAGAGCAACAACAAGTAGTTTGAGAAAAGTTCGCGTGACGCGCGATAACAACGGTCCTGCCACCTTGGCAATCAGCGTACAGCATGCAATAAAGTAATAAGGCGCCTTGAAAGATTACTCAAATTTGAGGCCTCAAATTTGAGTCAAGGAAGACTCTTTGAATTTAACAGGTCGAAACTTAGATCGCTAAAATGTACGCTCTATGCAGAAAATTTCATACGCAGGTTGTCCAGATCTATTTCCAGCTATTTCGGCGCAATTTACTGTTAAAATGTGTGTCACAACCAGAAATCGCGAAAAATTAACTAAAAACCCTCATTTTGGGAATTTAAGGTCATTCAAGGTCATCGATGTTGACACCCTTAAAAAACTTGTCACTAGTGTTTGTTATGATAAAGTAGGATGTCTGTGTTTATCTGATACTGTTTTCATGCTAGACGAGCCAGTATCAGTAAAATGGCCACTTTTTAGAAAGGTACCCCTTTTTGACGCTGGCGTGCGCAAACCTCCTTGAACTTAGAGGGTCGGCACTTGGACTGCTAAAGTCTGCGTTTATGCTAAAAATTTCATAGGCATATGCAGCTTGTCTTGTTCTGTCTTCAGGCATTTCGTCGCTAGTCACTCTTGAAATGTGCGTTGCAGCCGAAAATTGCGGAAAAATTTACTAAAACACCTCTTTTGGGAATTTAGTGTCGTTTAATGTCATCGATGTTGATAAATATAAAAAGCCTGTTACCAGTGCTTGTTATGATAAGCAGCATGTTTGTATTTACACTGTGTCTAAAAAACCGGACCCCTGCTACCTTTTGCAATAACTCCAACAGTCCTGGTTCAATAGCAATAGATTTTGACAAAAATAATCGTTAGAGAATCAGCACTTAATAGCATGTGTTACTTTGCGAGAAATT
>Ga0209367_1003673_pt1 | contig 20959 bp, 12 predicted proteins | sample WorMetLIZISLAND2_FD_187412 | JGI IMG/M metagenome (GOLD analysis project Ga0209367, IMG submission 187412) | Marine gutless worms symbiont microbial communities from Max Planck institute for Marine Microbiology, Germany - Olavius geniculatus... ...
AAAATAAACCTGTTGTGTCTAAGTAGAGACCTCAAGTGCGAATATACTCTGAAAAGAATGTTCAGAGTTTTATAAATAGCATGATTACAGTAGATATGTCAGATATTTACGGATATGATGACGTTAATGTAGCCTTTAACAAACTACATTCTAAAATAACTGAATGTTTTAACAAAAATTTCCCAATTGTTAAGCTGTCCCGTAAAAGACAAAAAGATAAAAAATGGATAACAAAATCTTTAAAGAAAAGTGCTTCTCATAAAAACACTTTATACAAAAAGTGGATCAAAACAAAGAATCCTGCGGATAAAGAGAATTAAACAAAATATAAGAAAATATTTGAGGCACTTGCAAATCAAGCCCAGTCCGATTACTACAAACAACTTTTTGACACTAGAGCAAATAGCATCAAACAGTTATGGGCTAATTTGAATAACTTCTGTTCTCTTAAACCTAAAAGCAAGAAAACTGATATTTCAAAGTTAAACGTTAATGGTAATGAGATTACAAGCAAGGTTGATATATATATGCATTAAATACATACTTTTGTAATATTGGCCAAGATTTGGTAAATAAACTTCAACAAACTAATAAAAACAATCGCACTAATAATTTTGCAGATTATTTTTCCAGTTCTCAAAAACAATCCATGGTCTGTGAGTTAGTTGATGCTTATGAACTGGAAAAAATTATCATTGGATTAAATTGTTCAAAAAGTGCAGGTTATGATAATATTGGTCCTAATTTAGTTAAATCTATTTTGCCTCAAATATTACAACCATTACTTTTTATATACAACTTGTCATTTTCAACAGGTGTATTTCCAGATGCCTTAAAAATTGCAAAAGTCGTACCAATATACAAGAAAGATGATCCACAGTCACTTTGTAATTATCGTCCTATTTCATTGTTAAGTATATTTGGCAAAGTGCTAGAAAAATTAATGCAAAATAGACTAAATGCTCACTTAGAAAAATTCAACATATTTTACGATTATCAGTTTGGCTTTAGAAAATTTCATAGTACTTCATTAGCTTTAATTGAAGTTATTGATAGCATATACAGGCACTTAGATAATCATGTAAAACTATAGGCGTGTATTTAGACCTTCAGAAGGCAGTTGATACGGTAAATCATGACATTTTAATTCACAAGCTATCTATATATGTCATTAGAGGTACTGTGTTGAGTTGGTTTAAAAATTATTTAACAAATCGTAAACAGTTTATTGTTTTAGCTGATGCCAAATCGGATATTTTAGACATAACGTGCGGAGTTCCACAGGGTTCTATCCTGAGTCCTCTACTTTTTCTCATATATGTTAATGGTATACAAAACTGTGCATCTGAGGCTAAACTTAAATTATTTGCAGATGACACAAATTTGTTTGTTTTTGGTAAATCTTTTTCTGAGACAAGTACTAAATCTAACAGTCTACTTAGTGAACTAAATAAATGGTTTTTTAGCAAATAAACTTAGCCTTGATATTGAGAAAACTTGTTACTCGGCCTTTTCAAATGACCCATCAAATCGTAATGATTACAGTTCAATTGACCTAAAAATTAATGCAGCCAACGTCAAAATGTGTGACAGTGTTAAATATCTTGGAGTGTGGATTGATGATAAGCTCAACTGGAAAATTCACATTGATTATAGCTATTCAAAATTAGTTAAATTTGTTGGAGTATTTTACAAACTTAGTCACAAGTTACCTCTTGATTGTTTGAAAATGTTGTACTTTAGTTTTGTGCATCCTCATATATTATATGGTGTTGAAATTTATGCCAACACATATACTTCATATCTTGATAAACTGTTGAAATTGAACAATAAATTACTAAAAATTCTACAGAAAAAAGACAATTATTGCAGGAATATTGAATTGTATGCAAACTATAATATTTTGCCTATTACCGAACTTCATTATTGTCAAATGCTTTGTATTGGTCACAAATTTACTTACCATAAAGAATTACTGCCAAAGATTTACCACAATTATTTTACTGAAAACTATAAAATTCATGATTATGACACAAGAAATGAAACAATTTGCACTCATCAACTGTTAATCTTTGTTACGGATCTAGGGCAATAACTTTTAAAGGTTGTAATTTGTGGAATCAATTGTCAGAAGATATTAAATATGTACAAAATACAACTGCTTTTAAGAATAAATTGAAGGAATTATTCTACAGTGGTATGTCTTTGTGTTGATGTTATACATTGATATGTTCAGGCTGGTTTTTTCAATTCGTTGTAATCATATTGTTTGAAACTGACTATTGCACTTTTCTTTTTTGTTTTCTTTCTTTGTTCTTTTCTTTTTTATCTTTGGATATTGTATCACTGATTACTTATAGTTACTATGGGCGGCCAGCGTTGATGAGCGATTGCTTTTTTGGTAGCCCGCCTACATTGTCTAGTATTGTACGACAACATTGTATTTGTGTTCTTGGCAAATAAATATTCTCTCTCTCTCCCTCTATCTCCCTTGAGCTACCGCGCTCGCCATGGGGCCGTGTCCCCAGATAATACAGACTAGAACCGCCACTGTTTGACTGCATGCTTCACGAAAGAAACCTACAGACAACGTACATAGGCCTATTAATTAGTAAGATTTGATAATGCTGAAGTAACCAACCATTTTTTATTACCAGTAGGTCAAATCATAGACTTAAAAATATAATAATGTCGGATCGATAAATGAAGAACATTAATTTTACGCACGAATTATGGCAAACTGGATATTAAGCGATAGCGTGCAATCACCGGGTCCGGGTCGTCAGATCAAAGACGAAATTCACATTGATTGACACTTTACACAAACGTTGTTTCAAAACTAATACCCCGTTTACACGATCAAGCAAACATCGAGCAAACATCAAACAAATGCATTCAAAATACACGTACATGACGTGTGCTCTAATTGCTTGATGTTTGCTCGATGTTTGCTTGATCGTGTAAACGGGGTATAAGCTACCTTTAGTGTATCACAATCACGTTACAGACACAGAATACGTGAGCGCAGGAACATATGTTTACGAGTACTGTAAGTCTTAAGCCGCGCACAGAGCGAAAATGACTGAACTCGCCCATTAATCAGTTCAGTTCAGTTACATCGCTCTGTACTCGCCTTTATACGCATCAAACGCTGAGTTCAATATTGGTTTGCGAATCGATATCTTCGCTGCAGAAACATCGGCGATATCTGTACAGGAGTTCACCGGTAATCGCTGTATAACGGAATCGTTATTGAAGGACAAATGGCCATTCCAAACGAAGTAACTAAGGCCGACTTGATTGATATCCGGCGCAATTTAGTTCTGCCACTCAAAAAGTGCCGAATCTCCGTAAATAGGGACCGGGTGAAACAAAAGCGATTGAAGAGCCTATGAAAGCTAAAACTTTTTTGTCGAGGGGGTACGTGGACATCATGACATGTTGACCCCTACCTTATTTTAATGTAGGGGGTTTCTCGTGCAAACGTAGATTGTAGTACGCTTTAAATGTACTTTCGAAACACAGTTTCTGTGCTATTTCTGTTGTCATTTGCTGTTCATGCTAAAGTTTACGTGTCCGTCGTATAAAAGCCACCAGACACGCCCAAATCTCATGGTAATGAGCCACGGCTTCGTGTCCAGGAAAGTCACATAAATAATTCTGTACTTTACGCTTTTCTTGACTTTATATAAATCTCGCTTCAGTTCAATCGTGTCTGAAGAGAATGTCGAAAGCGACAGAACAGAACATCAATATGTCAGTGCAGTTCAGGTCATGTCATTTTCGTTCGTTTCGCGAAGTGTAACAAGTAATTTGAGCAAAGCTCACGAGACGCGTGACAGCCTAGCAGTTCCTGTTCGCAGGTTTTCTTGATTTATCTCGATCCATTTCGTCGCAACTCAATCTTGAAATCTGCGCCGCAGTCGAAAATTGCAAAAAAACTAAAACTCCCAATGTTGGGGGCTCAAGGTCATTCAAGGTCATCGATGTTGACACCTTTAAAAAGTTTGTCACCATTGCTTGTTATGATAAGCAGCATGTCTGTGCCTATCAGCAACCGTTTTCACGCCACACGAGCCAATAGCGGCAAAATAACGTCTTTTAGGGGGTACCCTTCTTTGACGCCCTGGTTCGAGGGGAACCCCCTCACCCAGCGGCATGAGACTTAGTCACAAAAAAACTAGAGTCCACAGCAGCCCACAGTAGGCCTAGAGATTTCGTGGTCATAGCTTGCACCGTTTTTTACACAACACCGCAGTGTGTCGGACGGACGGACGGACGACCAGACGATGGCTAAGACGCGCGAAACATTACATGCTGTCGCGCGTAAAAACTATACAAAGCAAGATCAGTTCAGTTTTAGCACAATTTATAAATCAATTTTAACAATTATGGTCTGCGGTATATAAATTTACGTTTTACTCCACTTTACTCTACTTTTACTTAAGTTCGTTCGTCCGCTTTGCACGAGCTCTTAAATTAAACCCAATTCACACCTACGACGCCGACGCGACTGAACTCGACAGTTAACTCGCACGGGCCCGTCGAGAGAGAGAAGGGGGTTGGGGGATAAGTTACCCCGGACCCGCAACGTTTGGGGGCCCGCCGTCGCTCAAAAATATAAAGTATACCAAAGTGCACCATTTATTTTTTAAAATTTCGTTCTCCCCAAAGGGCTCTGCGAGAATGTTTCCCCGGGCTCCGCTGTAGCTCTCGGCGTCTTTGAAGTCGCGTCGTCGTCGTAGGTGTTAAGTGGCTATTAAGGCCTACTCGTCAACGATGTTATCAGCGGCGGAAGCTGGACCGTTGAGTGAGGTCATCAGTATCTGCGTCTCCTGGTTGCTGAGCTGCGTTCTGACGCGTGGAGGTCCCGACTGGCGTCGTGTCTGCTGAGCCACGAGTGGCTCTGCGGCCATTAGACGGTCCGTACCAGTCGATGCGTACCGGTCCGTAAACGCGTCTGTTAATATTAGACTGTTATGATTTCACCGTATGCTAAATAAAAACCGAGTTTAATCCGTGTGTTGCTGTCAATTCAGCATGATTTTGGAAATTGTGCAAATTTGTGTAAATTTCAGAGGCACGGCGGGCACTGGACGGTCCGTACCAGTCTGCTGGTGACGTTCGGTCTCGGTCTGTAGCATGATGAGATGGTTCTCGGGCTGTCTGAGACCGCAGCAAGTGCGACAGACAGTCGTCAGAGCGCGCCAGACTCGCGACCACGCGCGAACGTAACAACGACTATACACAATTGTTGCAACCAATCAGTCAATCAATCAATCCGAGTTAATTTCAGACACATAATAGGTTAATACGTATAGGATACAAGAAACCCAGCTGTCGCTAAGGTGGGCCGACCATACCGCCTATATCCGAAGGCCAGCGTCCGTCCGACTTCTGGCTGCAAAAAGAAAGTGAAGTCCCAGAGTGACTGAATACGTGCTATGGTGATGCTGCTATATCGAACCCTACAAACAACACTAGAAAATGATACGGTAATTTGGCGCACGTGGGTGATGGCTTCAAACGACTTTGCACTTTGCATTCAAAATTGCGGCCAAACCACTGCAGATAGAAACAATCATGCTTACTATCAATGACAGCTTTTCATCGCTCTATCTAACGGCTAACACCGACCCCTTACGACGTACGATTTCGCCACAATACATGTGTTACAGACAGACGACAGACAGACGGCATAATCGTACCATAACGGTCGGCAAAAATCATATACAATAAAAAATAAAAACAAGTTACAAAACACGAATCCCGTCTAGCAGACAACTAGAGTTTAAACTGCAGTTGAATAATTTTGTTAGACTATGTAAAATAAAATAACACAATGATTTGCAAGAAATTAAAAAATATAATTAACTGCGTGACATTTCACGCAAGTTTGCCCTGCAGGCATTTTTAAACAACTTATCCGCAACTTCTAGTAATCCCACATAAGGATAAAAACGCGAAAAAATAGATGAGAATAAATGATAGAGCTGTAGTAGCGAACCAGGCGGTGCTGACGATGGTCGTGTTAAAGAGCATGTAGATGATAGGATTGGCGACGCTGTTGAGATGAGCAAGACTTTGTATGAACACCGTCACGTTGTACTTGCTCTGCCTGCCATTATGGCCCAAGATCATGTTATTTCAAGGCTCAAGAATGGTTTAAAAATAATGGTGACGTTGTACTTGCGCTGTCTGTCATAATTGTTGAGTAGACGATAAACGTCGAGCAGGTCGTAGACGAAATACGGACTCCAGCAGAACACAAACGCTGAAAACGCATCAAAATGCACGACACTGCTCACTCCGAGGATTTGCGCATTGTCCGATAAAAAGAAAAAAATACGGTAGTGAGCAGTCTAACTTATCTGTAAGATTACTGACAGGCTAAAAATTTTAACATCACAACAATTAAAAATATTTCTGCTTAACGCCGCCATATTATGAGACCATCCGTTTCAACAGGATCGCTTGTTGCTTTAAGATATACAAAGATTGACGAACTCTATACAAATTTATGTAAAAGCTGTTCAGTTTACATAGGTTACAGTGTAAGGGTAACATCGTGGTTATAGATATAAAACAGCATAAATCACAATTTAATAATTCAAACTTTACCATTACGCAGTCAGCAAAGTTCTTCTGACATTGTATATAAACTGAACAGTTTTTTTACATAAATATTTGGTCGTCAACGATATAGAATACTAATCTTATAAGTTACCACAATACAATACAATAGGCACGATGTGTTCACGTTGCATGAACGCAACAATCGCGTCATGCATAAAATCACGATCACATTTTCAGTTTTAGTTCTCGTTATTTTTTCTCTTCTTTTTAATTTTTTTCTGATCTCAAGTTTCTAGCTCTCCCACAGCGGTCTGTTTTTGGAGTTTTCGGTGTTTTATATACAACAGAACTTTGAGTTCACTTTCAGCTTATTTCCATTTAAAACACTTTGTTTCAGTTTAAGTGCCAGCTTAAACTCACAGCTTGCCTGCCCGTCTTTCGTCGCAAATCTGCTTCGTATCGTATAGTGGCAGTAACTAGTTTTGCAATCTAAGAAAAATTCTTACCTAAAACGATGACGAAGGTCATCTTGATAGTTTTTATCTTAGCTTGCGGAATAACTCCTTGTGATGCCCGGGCAGTCCAGCGTCTATCAGATTCACTTTCCGTGCGCACGCTTTCAGCCGGCGAGCTCGCCCCGCGTTTCGACGAACCTGCCGTCCCACATACGATCGTGTGACGTTTTACGCACGCTATTCAAGCTATTCCCTGACGTTATACGGCCAATTCACACTTACGACGCAGACGTCACTCGACTCAACTCAACTGTTGTGACGAGTTGTGAACGTCGTAGATGTGATTCGGCAAAAACATACCATAGCGAAGCGTAAACGTGTTACGTCACGCTTAGATACGCAGTGTAAACTGCAGCATAACAGAACTCTTGAAGGGAGCACAGAACGACGTGACTAAACTGAGCAGAACTGAACTGACACGGTTTAGTTTTTGACGAACTGACCAACGGGAGAGTTGCAAAGCGAGCCCATTGGTCATTGGTTGACGCTTACGTGCCCGTAGTCACGTAGACACTGACGCCGGTGCCTGCTGTAATGCATTAGTGCTTGCCCATTGGTCAGTTCGTCAGAAACTAAACCATGTCAGTTCAGTTCAGTTCCGTTACGTCGCTCTGTACGCGACTTTAACTTCTCAGCTGTTTTTTTCGTAAAAAGTGCCGCGGAAACATTTGTGTAGGCCTACGTCCACTATGTAATTTATCCTACAACAAATCCCCAAACGACGGGCGTAATTCAGTTCAATCTCAGTTTCTGAAATAAAGCGTCGCTTATAGGGTGTTTACACGATCCAGCAAACGTCTAGCATTACATTTGCTGGACGTTTGCTGGATCGTGTAAACACCCCATTACGTCAGCTGCGTTCGCAGATATACATGTACTTGCTTGCGTAGGCGTAATTTTCTCGCGCCGCATGCGGTCATGAAAAAAGTTTATGCAGGAGCACCTTGCGGTGCGTGGGTGGTTTTCGCGTGGGTTGAATAGACTGAAACTACGTTATAAGACTTGCTGTTACTAAGTACACTGCAGTGAAGTCGTGAGTTAAAAACAGGCGAGACAGAAAGTCGCAAGATTCTGACAGAATTCCGACAAAAAGTTGCAAATTTCCGACGCAGAAAATCACGGGTGCATAAAATTTTAATTTTTCCTTTAGATGTTTTACAAAATGTGAGTTTTCAGCCTCAAATTCTGCACTGCTGGACGAAAATTTTGAGATAAAATAATAAGAAAATTTTTCCCACATTTTTTTGACAGCCAATAAACTTAGGGGGACCCTCTTTCGGCAACGACGCCACTGATATATTGTATATTGTAGAACCAGCGCAGAGATATTTTCATACTCCACGTGATGGACGAGAATGTCTTGGAAGAGGCCGCAGTGCGATGTCGTCTGTTGTTGGGTCCGCCGGCCGTTGCTGACGTCATTATCGACGAGGATTGGCGCCAGATGACAGCGACTATGAGCGCGTAGCATACTGCTATGATGATCGCCGGAATGATGAATATCGCCAGAGATATCAGCGTGATGTACAGCTATTATACGCACAGGAAACAGCACGAACAGTGGCTTCTATCCCTCTCTATATCTGGTGGGCGAAACTTGCGCCCGGTGAAAAATTGGAAAGATAAGTTTTGTTAAAGGTGCAAATCAAAACTTCTTCCTCCCTATTTTTCATTCAGCAATCTACACCTTTATCATAATTTCCGCCTATTTTTACTCTTCCATTTTCACCCTACATCCTTAACAAAACTTCACTAAAAAGGGAAAAAGCCTAAAAACGGGACTTGAGCTCAAAAGTGGGGAAAACCTGAGCCCAAAAGTTGGAAGAGATACGCCCGATTTCTATTTAAGATTTGAGGAGGATAGAAGCACAGTAAATATATTCGGCGCGTTTATATGTACTGTGATGAAAGCCACTGAGCACAGATACGTGGTTTTAGCACAGTCTTGAGAACTTGACGACAGTTTGCCTAAAAGCGCGTACAGAGCGACATAACTGAACTGAACTTAATACCCCGTTTACACGATCGAGCAAACATCGAGCAAATATGAAGCATGCACAAAGCATAGCAAACATCGAGCAGACATCGAGCAAAAGTCGAGCAGATATCCAGCAAGCATCAAGCAAAACGTCGAGCAGGCCTGATGGAACCCCGCCCCTGGATCAAATGTAGGCCTAGGCTTAGCCCACAGCTGATCACGTGTTATATACGCCTTTCAATTACAACCGCCTGCCCTCCTAATTAGCATGCTAATTACCACAGCTCGTCAAGCTAGCTGCTCGATGTTTGCTCGATCGTGTAATCACCCTATAACTTAACTGAACTTGCTCATTTTTTTCAAATCAGTTCAGTTCAGTTCAGATACGTCGCTGTGTACGTGCTTTAACAGTTAGAACTTCAACTGCGGGGACTTTCGGGACAACATTATAACTTATCACAGGTCCCAGCACCCTTTATCCCACGGCTGATAAGAAATACACAACTGGCTGTGCGTGAAAATACCACAATTATTTAAAAAAAACCATCTCTGTAGACTAATGAATAAACATTTTAAGCAAAAACCAAATTTTAAACCATTTTCAGTCGAAAACATTATGGGGATATTGTTTTTGTCTGAACAAGTTCGACCGTTTTCGCAGTTACAGTGACAAATCCTCACAGTTCGGCAAACACAAAAGCACATAAAACATTTTACACCTTGACTAAAATGACTGCAGGCTATCGGTTTGCATTTTAGTACAGCTTTCGTCATTATTATAATATTTAGTTTGTGCCTTGATCTTAACGCGTTTCGACGCGTCTATCGTGTGAGAGCTGTAAAGTGTAGGGCGTCGCATGTTTCATCGCGTGTCTTAAAAACGTGCCACTTTTTATTCAAGTAACACAATTTTAAGGTAGTGTAGCGACGGTATAAAAATGAGGTAAGCAAAACTACAGTCATTTGCTTCAGGTTTCCTCTTGATGTAACAGCATGCAAAAATTATTAAAATTGGCCAATGTTTCAAAGAACTATTCCAAAAACCGGGGCGTTTTTTGAGACATGGTGTATATACCTGCCAATAGACTCTGCGTGGTAACGAAATGCGACAGTCGGTTGTTCCGGGCCGCACGTTAGCGATGAAAAACATCGGCAGAGAAAATAAGCAAGAGAACAGCCACGCCAGCCCGATCAGTAGTCTTTTTCTCCAACCTACACAGGTGGAAATAAAATTTTATTAAACCAATCAGTGATGCAGTTGATTCCACTTAGTTCGAGTATTGTAAAAAGTAAAACAAGAGCGCAAGCAGACAGACGGAAATACTGCAATCGATGAATTAATGCGAACACAATCCACACTAATAGCCTTAAGTCGACTCAGCCTTCTATCCCCCGTGCAACAGTAAATGGCAAACGATAAACGCCTATCAGTATTCGGGCTGAATAATTATACAAGAAGCCCAGCTATTGCTAGGGCGGGCCGACCGTAGCGTCTAAATCCGAAGGTTAGCATCCGACTTCCGGTCGAGAAAGAAAGCGAATTTTTCAGAGTGATTGCAGTGCCATATTATATGCTGTAGTGACGCTGCTATATCAAACGCTACAGTAAAACGCTAAGATACAATGCGTTAATTCGGCGCACGTGGGTAATGGCTGCAGGCAGAAACTTTGCATTAAAAATTGCGGCCAAACCGCTGCAGATAAACAGATGGTTAGCCTAGTACTGACGGCTTACTCAGCGCCAAAAATTGACGTGAAGCACGTTTCAGCACAGCGGAGCCGCTCGGCGGCGCTGAAACGTGCTTTACGTCAGTTTTTGCTAAGTAGGTTCCAAGGCCCCTACTAGGCCTATTGTGTGAAGTTTGAATAATTGTATGTTGACTCGACTGAAGTGATTTGCAGCGTGCTGCTTAGCGTCCGTATAATCTCTGCTCAAGTCTTTGTACACGACTCATGCCATTAAAGACGTTAAGGTATTTTATATTATAATTTGCTGTTGTACTACGATAGCAATTCGAAGAAGTAAGCTGTGTTTGTTAATTTTACATGGATCAACTAATTTATAGATTAGGATAATGAAAACCTAGTCCGCTGATTTGAGAGCTGTTGAAAAAGCATCCTACAGAGTGCGCCCAAAAATTCTACCCCCCCTGAGGTTTTCTGACAATTTTTCCGAAACGGCTGAGGGTTTTTAAACAAAATTTTATACGCCTATTATCCATTTAGATTTACGCTAACCTGCAAAATTTTATTCACGGCATAACTTTGTCAAAGTTAGAGATAATTGAATAAAATTTTGCAGGTTAACGTAAATCTGAATGGATAATAAACGTGTAAAATTTTGTTTAAAAATTCTCAGCCGTTTCGGGAAAATTATCAGAAAACCTCAGGGGGGTAAAAATTTTTGGCGCACCCTGTGTAATCGTACAGATCAGCAGTAGTCGCAGATCAGTCACGGCCATCAGTCACACTGTCAGATTAGCCGTAGGCCTACTTGGAAGTCTTTATAGCTCAGTATATGCCAGAGATAAGTGTTACGAACACGTTTATTTAATATACAATGATAAACTGACAGACAAAAGACAGCCGGATGTAATACAGGATACATAAGGCCCACAAATAGCAGCAGCGTAGCCAATCTATTAAAATCAGCTGTTCAAGATCAGTTCGACAGCCTCAGCTCAGCATATTCATGAAACACTTCGCCCAAAACTTGTAGGCAGGATAACACCTTTGTGTACAATCGGCGACTCTTTGATGATAAGTTAACCTAAATGTAGGCTGATCGTAATGCGCCGGTCGGCCGCGCTGAAACGTGAAAAAAGGTAATTTTTGGAGCTGCGCGTAATCGTGAGCACCCCTACTGACAGCCTCTAGGAACTCGTAATAACCACCAAATGGTACCGTTTAAATGTAAAGAATTTAAAACTATGGGACAGCTCAAGGGACACACGCAGGGCCTCAGCTTCTTAGCTTAGGCCTACTTATGTCCCGAAATGCAGCAATCACAAAAAAAAACAACTTTAGATAAGCAGAACTGAGTAGGCTACCGTATACATGTAGCTACTAAAAGCGCTTGAATAGGTAAATAATGCGACAAAACTAAAAAAAATCTACCCCAGATAAAACACAATTGGCCTACATGCAGTAAACCTAAAACTTAGAACTGTTTTTGTTGTATCGCGCCTAATGTAAATATCGCTTAAATAATCTCTGTAATAGGGTGTTTACACGATCCAGCAAACGTCCAGCTCCATTATAACATACTAGCAAAGTACCCGCCCTACCGGCGGGTTATTTTGCTAGTGAAATGAATGCACGCAAGAGTTTGGTGACTACTGGGCGCCAAGGTAACACGACCGCCGACGATTACGTATAATGAGCTTCATCTCGCGGCTGCCAGCGCCATAAAGTCGTTTTACATTTCAGCATCATCAAACATCCAAAACCTGCATGTTTAATGTATCATAACGTACTTGCTGTTTGTGTGCGCAATTAGACTTGAAAGCAAAATGCAGGGGGCGATTTGATCAGGGAGGCTATGTTACTTTATTGGGTGGGGGCGAATTTTCAAACGAAGGGGCGGTTTTTTTCGCGGCAAACCTCGCTCCTGAGGCGATTCTATTTTACCATGGGGGCGACATTTTAAGAGGTGATGCTATTTTGTGACATCGGCACACATCGCAGAGACTACGAAATTCATGGCCGGCCTTAAAGTCTGAGGCTGGGACCTTTAAGTGGTCGTCATTCATCAGATATCGCCACGAAGCTGAGCATTACTGACGAACTTGACAGAATTAGCGGGGAAAGAAGACCCGACAACTCAACCCCGCCCCCTTAAGCTGCCCGTGGGGGCAGGTGGGAGGCAAGGTGGGGGGCACGCACCCAAGGCCTAAGGACTCAAACGTAGCGGTCGGGGTCCGCGACCGTGCAACAGGAAAGGCGCTAAAGGGGGCTGACCGCCCATTATAGTAAGATGGCAGCAAACGTCCAGCATACATTTGCAGAAAGTTTGCTGGACGTTTGCTGGATCGTGTAAACACCCCATAAGCGACAATAAATCCGTAACCTGACATTTATGAGCTAGATATATCACTAAACTAGGCTTTAGGAGCAAAAAACAGAAGAGAAGGAAAGAACGACTGGCGTCAATCTTGCATGAGCTTCTTATTATGATTAGACGAAAATAGAAGACTGGTATTAATAGATTGCGCCAAGACAGAATTAGCAGCAGATTAGCGTGTGGTTGATAGGCGGGCCTACTCGCGCGTACCGGCTACGGTGAAATTCATCGGGCGTGCTATGGCGTCATGTCTATCAATCGTCAACGCAACCAGCACGTAGGTCGAGCCGTACGCCACCACGTTCTGCACATCAGTTTAAAATGCAATTTACAAAGCGTAAGTGCTCGAGTGACATCTTGCGATGGCTAAATGGTTAAACGCTATAAGGTCAAGGTTAAGGTTAAGTCCAGCACTTGTTATTCGCTTCTTACATGAGACGGGCTCAAGACCAGAAGCGCTTTACAATCTTGGAAGTGGCAGTTAATTGGCATAAGTTAATGATACCGCACTATGCGGCCATCCATTGCCCGCGTTAGCGAACAATTGGACCCGCGGTTTGCAGCTAGCAGACATACCACCGCTTCAATCAGCCAGTCTAGGCCTTCACCCGTAGTCCGTAAGCTACTACTCATTTTCCATTCCACGAAGGGTAGGAGGCTGAGTTGGCTGGTTGAGCTATAGCTCTTCATAGGAAACCCATCTCAGAGCTACGGAGCGTCACCTGTCACATGGGATCACACAATGTTATCTGCCACCAGACACAGGTGAACGCGCCACTCAGATAGGTTAACCCCACTCAGATAGGCCGGTACTCGATTTACCTACCTCGGAGGGATGGAAGGCTGAGTGACCTAGACGGCTGATTACATACCGAGATGGTTTACCTGTCCGCATGCAGTCACCCATCCAAGTACTAACCCGGCCTGGCGTAAAGCAACTTCGTTGATCGGACACAACGTGTAACCGTTACTCCACGCAATCGAGAAAAATCGAGGCAGAGTAAATTAATTTTTTTTCTTATCAGACGATGTTCCTTTTGCTGCAAACATCTTCATAAGAATACACAATTGAAAATAAAAATCCCCTATTTTGTGGTCATTTAGAAGCAAAATTGGCAATGTGAGCAGCCATAATCTATTCTGTCGAAAATTCGTGGCAGCTGCCCGTCGGAAAATGAAACTTTCCGTCCGTACTTTTTTTAAACCAGCATCGCCTATGTACATGTGTACGGCGAAAGGTACACGTGACTTGGTGCAGGAAATGGCTGACCATTTTGTGAAATCCAACAGCAGCTTGTACTTCCTTGTAAACTAGGGATTTGGGTTTGATTATGATTGATTGATGCTTTATGTGAGTGTAACTAACATAGTTTGTAATTCCAAAAGCTAAACTTTCCTGTCTACTGGCCCCAAATAGAATGCCTTTTATCCCCCCAAATCTAAAATCAAAATCGGGCGCAACTTCCCCCCAGTTTTGGGCTAAGGTTCCCCCAATTTTTGACTCAAGGTTTTCCCTCCATTTTGGGCTTCTTTCCCCTCTAGGGAAAAAGTTTTGTTAAGGGTGTAGTTTGCTTAGTGAAAAATAGGGGGAAAGTAAAAAAATAGGGGAGTTGTTAAAGGTGCAGATTGAAAATATTAAAATAAGAGAAAATAAAAATAGGAAGGATTTTTGTTAAGGGCGTAGATTGCCCAGTGAAAAATAGCGTTGTGCAGACGTTTATATTATCACAGACGACCCGTATGCAGGGGCAAGGAAGCAATTGCTCACATAGCAGAGACAAAATTGCGGCTCCTCATCGGAACTATAAATTATCCATGAAAACACCCATAAGTATTTATTGTCGTGTAAGAAATAATGAACAATTTCTGAAAACGCCAACTAAACTGGCTCTTATATTTTTTATCGTTGCATACATAAATGAACACTGCGGTGGAAGCTGACATTTTATTTTCCGCATCGTCGCGCAATTTTGTGATACACTGTGTCCCCAAAACGTTCCATTTTGCCATTTTACATATGTATGCTAAATATTAACCGATTTTCTCAATCTTTTCACCAGCGCATACTGTAAACAATTAGCAATAAAGTACTTGTTAAATATTCCACCATACTTTAACTGTGTTGTTGCACTACCATGTGAGATATAAATGTTCAAAAATCACTAAAATTACCAGCCCTATAATACATATTCAAAAAAATTATCTTTTGCAATAATTTATACTAATTTTTATATAAAAATTAAACTATGTTTAATCTTACAGGCATTTCTAATGTTTGTAAACAACAACAGACAATATTATCGTAAATAAGCCACAAACAAACATATTGTTTAGCACGCCAGATATTCAAAAAAAGTTCTAACAAAGTGTAGCACTGTACAGATCATTCGCTGCATTTTTGGTCAGGAATGTATTTTGTACACCAACATGCTTGCTGTCTAACACTGCCAGTTTTTCTTGTAGTTATATTTTACAAAATAATGTAGCAACACAACTAGCATGTAATAGAGTATTTAATAATTAATGTATTGCCAATTGTCCAAAAAATGCATCAGTGACAAAATTTTGAAAATCGGTTAACGCTACGCGAAGATATGGGCAATAAAATTGGGACGTTTTCTGGGACACAGTGTAGTACTGCAGCTGCATGAGACATTAACCGTCTATTCGACCACATGCATTACACCCATCAGCACAAAGTTAAATGTAATTTTTAAAAAATAAACTAAATATTTGACGGATAATGTTCTGCTTCGTTGTTTATGGCTATTTCGAGTGCTAACGACAAGATACCGGTAATACAGCATGTCATTAAACAGCCATCCATTTCGGATGACCACCAAGAATTATGCAATTAATTGCTTCACCTGTTGAGACGTTACTAACATGGTCAAACAGGCTAATTACTCATCAACAAAACAACTGCGAAAACTGTTGTTGTAAACGGAACAAAAATGGTGTAAGATGATGAGCACGCACTGGCATTGGTACCTGTAGGTATCTGATGATTTTACACATGGCTGCGCCGGCGTACCAGTGTTCCGTTATGCGCCAAATTATATCTGTCATCACGCTGATGAACGCGACCAACAAGTCTACAACACAGAATGGATCTCGAGCATACATAATTATTTTGTACGTAATTTGTTTTCAGCCAACCGTACTTAAGTAACGGTCGAGCTTATGGCATGGTTGTCGTCTGTCCGTCGGTCTGTCCGTAACGGATGCATTTTGGCTGAGCGTTAGATCGTAGGTCATTTTAACGCGCGAGAGCTAGCATAGCTATAGCGCGTATTAGCTGCGATAATTCTGTCTGTGCGTCTGTCCATCTGTCACAACCCGGTATACCGATTCAAGCCCAGGTACGATAAAAACTTGGAGTTTTTACTATATGATAGCCTAAAGTGTCTAGTATTTTGTGACAGAATTATATGCTACTGAATCAGGAGGAACTTCACGAACGAGAGGGCGAAACAGGGGCACCCTCTTAAAAGACGCTATTTTTGCCGCTATTTGATCATCTAGCGTGAGAATGGTTGCAGATAAACACAGACATGCTGCTTATCATAACAAGCACTGGCGACAAGCTTCTTAGAAGTGTTAATATCGATGACCTTGATTGATTTTGAACCCCTAAAATAGAGGGTTTTACTAATTTTTTTGCGATTTCTGGCTGCGACATCCATTTCAAGAGTAAATTGCGTCGGAATGGCTGGAAATAGATCAAGACAACCTGCATAAGAAATTTTTGCCATTGAATTTTGATTTTAGCAGTCGATGTCCCGACCCCCTACGTTCAAGGAGGCCTGCGCACGCGGATTTCAAAGAAGGGTACCCCCGTAAAAAGTGGTTATTTTTCCGATATTGGCTTGTTTATCGTGAAAGCGGTTGCAGATAGGCCTAGGCACAGACATGTTGCTTATCATAACAAGCACTGATGACGTGCTTTATAATGGTGGCAACATCGATGACCTTAAATGACCTTAACTTTAAATTAGGGTTTTTTAGTACTTCTTGTCCTTTCTGGCTGCAAAAAAGAAATGGATGGAGATAGACCAAGATCACAATGCGAACAAGAACTGCTATAGGCTCTCGCGCGTCTCATGAACATTAGCTCAGATTTCTTGCTTTATCTGAAATATAATTTGAGTATCGTTTCGTACGCGTCTTCTTTTTTGAATAATACGCAAGTATTTTGAGTTGCGGTGTGCAGTATTCTATTTTATCGTAGCCTACGCTCTAGATTTGCATCAGCATCGGCCATAAATTGTGCATTATGTCAGACTAAGATTAGCTGCCACTGCGTTAAAATTACACAGCATAATGCCGGCAACGACACAATGCATCGAGTGTCGAATAAATGGTCATCACGTCGTGAAGGTGATTGCTATAATTTCGTGGTCGTTTCTTTTTTTGGCCTACAGAGCTCACAGCCCATGCAAAGCACGCGCAATGTATCGTCGACATTGTGGCAAGTGCTCCGTCCGGAGGTTATTAGCAGACGATAAGGGAAGCAGCGACTCCGTCCATTAGGCGGCCTAAGACTTGACAACCAAAGCTGCTGATTGTCCCTGGTGACAGAAAAGGGCATAACGGTCAAGGAAACAAATCAGATTCCGTACAAGTTGAATTTTTAAGTGTAGTCTAGTTACATTCATCTGCGTAGTAAAGCAGTAGTCTAAATCTCTTTGAGTTACCAGTTAACGGCGACGGTTGCGATCTTTGCAATATTTGTTATCTCAGACAAATACGAGTTTAGAGAATTAAACCCACAGTGGATTACTCTCACTTATGCATAGTCACAAAGTGCACGACAAGCAGATACGCAAAAAAGTAGGCTTAAAGTTCAAATTCCACTTAGGTTACTTCAATTTACTGTGTAAATAAGTAAGTAAGTAAGCAAGTAAGTAAGTAAGCAAGTAAGTAAGTAAAATGTGAATTTATATAGCGCATAACGTTAAATTAACCTCTAATGTGTAGGCTTAAAAGCTGCCCAGCAAATCTACAACGAATGGAAAGTCTGCAGCAAATTCATGCAACTTGTTGTATAATTTGTCGTTTCAACAATTTGCAATATTGGAGCTTAGGCATAAAACCTAGTACACTGATCCACGCCATTTGTTCTGTTTTCGGCGTCTCGGGATGGTACCATTGGACAAACAGGAACATCGTCGCAAAGAAGCAAAAAATCTACTGCACTGCAGCAATTCTTGTTATTTAGATGCTTAATGATAGCGGCGTTGTCCGCGATCCTTTTTGAGTCTACTATAGGCCTACTAATTTATTTATGCGCGGAAATTCGCCGGAAAACAAAGATTGTGTAAAATGATTCTTGGTCGGCGGTTTGCCGTTGTTTCTACGCGCGAAAGCAGCTACTGCTTTCAGCGCGTCTTAGCCATCGCTATTTTGTCCGTCCGTCTGTCTGTCACACGGGTGGATCAGTTAAAAACAGTATATACAAGCTGGGATCACCAAATCTTCACCTCGGCTGCCTGGAAGACTCCAGTTTTAGAAACCGTAACGCTTTTCTATAAATTCAAAAAGGGTCACCCCGAGCGAGGGCGCTAAATGAGAGGGGTGGAAAAAATTTGCGATTTTTGGCCAATAAGTCGCTGTATCTCAGTAACGGTGCGAGATAGGACCTAGGTTACTATTAATCACTAATAGAAAGTCGTACACTGGCTCTCGATTGGCGCCGAATTCAGTGACCTTGAATGATCTTGAACGCCAATATAGGAGGTTTTATGGATTTTTTTGGCGATTTCGAGCTGTGACACAAGTCTATATCATTGACAAGGTGGCGCCACAGAACTATCGTTAGGCCTATGCAATCCAGATAGAGAATTTGTTATTTGTATATTAACTTAACGTGAACACTCCAATTTTCAGCTAAACTATTGAACCGGAACTGCTATATGCTTTCGCGCGTCTCGTGAGCATTAGCTCAAATTTCTTGTTTTTCTGCAATGTTTATCACTTTATTACTCTCTTTTTCTAAGTGCCATGAAATTGTGTTTGTCTGTTCGTTTGCCTGTTCATAGATGGACCTACGAGTCTGATAATATGACTAAATGAATAAATGAATGAATCTATGAATCATGAATGAACTAACACTACTGCTACTGCTGCTAGTTCATGGACTGGGTCGTTGACGCGACAAGTGGTTATACCATATACGCTGACGGCTGCTGGATAACGCGATTTGGGATAAGCAGGCGTGACCGCAGGTGTCACTGTTATGAGAGGTAGTAAAAAAGAGGTGCGAAGTTTCCTGGTGATTCGAAAAGACATGGCTTTGGCTGGCTATGTAGATGAGCTGTTCTATGTGTACTGTTGAACTGCAGTGCATATGGGCCTAGAACCCTTTATACAGCACAATCTTTTCATTCTTGTCCGCTATCCTACTGCTGCTGTGACAAGGTTTTAAGTAACTAAAAATGTATGTCTTAGTCCAAGGTAAGCTTACACTCTGCAAATATATCAACTGTACAGCTGTATTTATATAGCGAGAGTTAACGGGTTAACTGATAAAACATGCATCTACCGCACTGAACAAAACGACTGAAAGATGTTGCCACAAGATGCTTTTTGAGAGCCGCAAATGCGTCAAAACGCGTCGCAGTCGAGGTTTTGCCCTGGACCCACTGAAAAAGCTTCCCGGCAAGACCCTTAGCTGGATTTTAAAAAAAGTATCAAGTGGGAAAGAAAAAAAGTGCTAGCGACAGAAACGGAAAAGCGAGAAAAATAAAGGGCAGCGAAAGGAAAAAAGTATAGGGGAAAGAAAAAGGAGAGGGGAAGGTCAAAACCCCTAAGTGAAAGTATGGGTATATTTACTTTTAAAAAATCGAGAAATCTTGCTACATTACGGCACACTTTAGAACATAAACTGGCCACGTCTCCGTGGATTTAAGTGGCAAAAATTTTGTACTTAAACATAAAAATCTTTTGTGCAATTGCGTTGTAATACCTGCCGTTTCAATGGGCCCTAGTCATACATCACGGTATTACGATGTGTGCTGTATAGTGCTGTATGTAGCAAAATTGCACAGCTTCCGTCAACTGGCTTGTAATGCAGCTTTTTGGCTGTTATAGCCAAACCGGTTGTATACAATTATCCGATATGATCATCGCGCGCAAAAAAGCTACTCATAAGCCTCCATTCGCTTTTTTGGTTTATCATCATTATTCATTATTATACAGCAACAGCACAAAAACATGTCTACATAGGGGGCCAACATTAATGCGCCTACGTATAACATAATTATGTACACAAATTTTATAATTTTTATCACTTAAAAAAGCATACAGGGGTCTAAAACAACACTAGGCCTGCTAAATATCGACAGCAAACGACTTCCACATTTACGTTTTATAACTGCGACAGATTTCAATATAAACTATATATTTTCATTAGCAGCAAAACGATCGAGCATCATCACATGTTGGCGCTCTAAGTTTGAAACAAGAAATAGGTGTATTCAGGTTGATGGAAGTATAATAGACAGTAATGCAGTGGCCAATAAATTTGCAAATCATTTCCATAAAGACATATAGTTGTAATAATGCCAGTCGAGCAGCGGAACTTCATTCACAGTATCTCACTAGGAGACGTGAATATCAAGGTCTCCCACTGACCGAAGACAGTTTTAGTGTCTCAGGTGTTGCTTATTCTTGGATTAGATCTTACTTAGATGGCAGGACACAATTTGTACGTATGGGCTCGTACTCATCAGCTGTGACTTCATGCTCTGTCGGTGTACCCCAAGGATCCGTCCTGGGGCCACTACTGTTTTCTGCATATACGTCTCCTCTGTCAACCATCGCCAA
>Ga0209367_1003674_pt1 | contig 20959 bp, 15 predicted proteins | sample WorMetLIZISLAND2_FD_187412 | JGI IMG/M metagenome (GOLD analysis project Ga0209367, IMG submission 187412) | Marine gutless worms symbiont microbial communities from Max Planck institute for Marine Microbiology, Germany - Olavius geniculatus... ...
CCACTATCCTTCCCCTATCTACTACTACTGTGACGGAAGTCACATTTTTGACAAACCACAATAATAATTTAAATTGACCCAACACTGGCAACCACATTGTTTGCTGGCGTCGTCATGAATACTATCAACTTCCGCTAAATTTAACGACTAAAAATCCGTCTGTTTTGTCTCCAAACTCTACTTTTCGCCAGTATTTTATTTATTTTATTGTGCGTAAAGTAAATTGGTTTTATCTTGGAATAAGGGCTACTTCGCTTAATTCTATGGGTTTACTATCAATTTACTTTCAAAGCGGACGGCGGTCCTATCTCGCTTTAAGCAGCTGTCAAATTAGGAGATTCTGTCGTTAACTTTTAGAATGTCATACTAATCTAACATCTAATTAGTTAATTATAGCAATGTTAAAAAAGTAGAAATGTTTTTTGTTGGTAGATAATAACGATTTTTCGTATATTTGACGTATGATTTTTTGCGGGTTTATGTATGTGCGCTTTCGAATAATTGTGCACGTGCACTGCCCATACCAAAATAAACCAACCTTGAAAACACCCCATCTGACGCAAAGATCTACGATATACCTCTTACATAAGCCAAGATCTAACTCATTATGTCCCAAATTTCATTGCCATGGCAACGAGGTTCGCTCGGGGAAAAATTCGCTTGGCATCATTCGAAGGCCCATCCCCAAAAACCCCACTATTGATGCAGAAATCTTGCAGATATCTCTTACACAGACCGAGTTATAGTCAATTTTGTCCTAAATTTTGTTGCCATGGCAATGGGGGTCACCAGGGGAGAAATTTAAATGACACCATCGGATAGCACGGGCTCGAAAATAGGTGGGGTAGGTGCAAACAGTGCGCAATTATCATTTACGGGGGCCGAGTTATAGTCAGTTTTGTCCCAAATTTCGTTGCCATGGCAATGGGGGTCAGTTTAGCCTGATTTTATCGGTGGGGCAGATTTGTGTAAATCAGGCAAAAAATATCTAAATGCTGAGACATGCAAATTAAAGCTCAAATATCCATTTTAAATCCATGTGTTACAGTCAGATTTGGCAGACTTTCCGAGGTGACAAATATTTATGCAAATTAGACAAAGAATATTTAAATGCTTCACTATGCAAATTTGTCGTTTATTTTTTTACAGCATTCTGAATCTTTTGACGTATCACATGTCTTTCTACTACTAACCATCGCTGAGTTATCAACACTCAAACAGGTCCGGTTTTTTGGCCCACCCTGTACTATTATAGATAATTGTCTGCATAGGATTCTTGTGCCAAGTGAGTTTGTCGGAGCAGTCATCGGTAAGAAGGGACAGACGATCCGTAACATCACAAATGACTCCAAAGTCTCAAGGTATGTCAACCATGTATCTGCTTTCTGATATCAGTTTGTGGCATTAATGCTGTTGTTAAAGCCTCATCCAAGTTGAGGATTTTAAATTTCATTTAGTTTGCCTAATGAGGAATATCTGAGTAGGTGGAGTAATTAGTGTGATGGAAATTAACAGTTTGTTATGTGAGTAACAGTTAAAGTCAGAGTCGCATTAGTTTACATAACTGTTATAAAGCACTAATTGGCTTAATCAAATGCTAATTTGTCAATATTTATTAATTTTCCTGTTGCCAGTGTTACAGTATTACTGTAAAAATAAAGTTTAAAGTGGACAAATATGACGAAACTGTGATGTCACAAACAACCATTAGCGTCAATGTAGCGTTCGACAGAACTTGAACACTAGCAGCATCGATGGAGCGCGGTACTAAGCGAAAAGACTTCGCTTTCATTTTGAGATGTTGCTGTCATACCGGAAGTGCGCCGACTGTATGCCCTTTCCGTTGCACCAATCGCCGGCAGATTCTGACTTTCGCTTCCGGAATTCAAGCGAGTTACCTTCTGTGAGCATGCACTGCATCTACACTACGGCCAGCTCATGGCATTTAAACTTCTCCGCATGCTGAAATACACGCTATAAACAAAGCATTGTTTGTGACATCACAATTTCGTTCGCGCAACATTATTTTTATTTAAATTAATGTAAAGCGATGTTTTTGTTTCAAATGATCAGCATATTATTAATTACTATTACCTTTTATACATATTTAGCCGATGTCATTTTTTCATGCGACTTGGACTTTAAGCGGCCTGTTTTGTTTGTGCTGACAGGTACATGTCGTTCTCTGGCATAGAAAAAGTCACTGTTGTGATAATTATCAGATCTATTAATTTACCATTTTAATGGAATTGTTCCTTACACATTTACATCTAATACTATATAGGTGATGACAATGATGATAATGGCAGTAAGAATTTCAAAATAGTTGCTGTTGGGTTGAGTTGAATAGCCGCTGAGCCCCGTAAGTCATCGTTGTAAGTCGGAATTGCTCAAGAGCCTTGTCTTGTTCAAGCTGGCATATCAAGTTCTTCAATGAGAAAGAGCGTGATAATGTATTAATAAGTATAGTTTTTACGTGTGAGAGCTAGCATACACGTGTAGCTAGCTATAGCGCATATTAGCTATGGTAATTCTGTCTTGGTATCTTGGTGTCTGTTACGTCCCAGTACTGTTCCAAGACCAGGTGAGATAGAGACTTCAGGTTTTCATTATATGATAGCTTAGTGTCTCTAGTATTTCGTGACAAAATTTCATTCCACTGGGTGAAGGAGGTCCCCATGAACGAGGGGGAGAAAGAGGGGCATCCCCCTTAAAAAGGTGTTATTCTACCGTTATTGGCTTGTCTAATGTGAAAATGGTTGCAGATAGGCACAGACATGCTGCTTATCATAACAAGCACTGGCAATGAGCTTCTTAGGAATGTCAACATCGATGACCTTGAACTCCAATATAGGGGGTTTTAGTGAATTATTTTCAATTTCGCGCTGCGGCCCGCATTTCAAGAGTGAATTGCACCGAAATGTCTGGAGATAGACCAAGATAATCTGCATATGAAATTTTCAGCATCGAATGTAGATTTTAGCAATTTAAGTCCTGACCCTCTAGATTCAAGGAGGCCTGTGCACGCATGGGTCAAAGAGGGGTACCCTTCTAAAAAGTGGTTGTTTATCTGCTTTTTGCTTGTCTAGCGTGAAAATGGTTGCAGATAGGCACAGACATGCTGCTTATCATGACAAACACTGTTGACGAGCTTCTTAGGATTGTCGACATTGATGACCTTGATTGACCTTGAACTTTAAAAATAGGGGTTTTTAGTGATTTTTGGCTGCAAAAGAGTGAATTGCGACGAAATGGATGGAGACAGACTAAGATTACCTGCAAACAGGAACTGCTGTAGGCTCTCGCGCATCTCATGAGCATTAGCTCATATTTCTTGTTTAGCATGGTATACAGTGTATTCTGCACTTGTAATGACTGTAGACCATTATTGAAGTGTACTTGTTTCATGACTGTGATCGACGGTGTGTTCTGCCCGAGAATGTGTGCTGTACACAGACCTGAGCCACGTTTCGGTCGTCATGCTTTCGAGTGGGGTGAGATTATGGCAGTTATAAAATATAGTGAAAGATAGGAAGATTAAATAGGTCATGAAATGATTTACTGTCAGCATCTGTTGTATTTTGCTGATGTGCAGGATAGATGTTCTGGGTAAAGAGAATGCCAGTCTTGTGGAGAAGGTATTCATTTATTCATTCATTTTGTTCATCTGTTTCAGTTCATTGACTTTTTTGAGTTAATTAATTAAATTACTACATATTTAATTTAATTCATTTTAAACTCATTTAATTTACTGCTAAGCTGTCTAATCCTGAAGTACCTCTGGTACTTTGTTGGTTGTGATTTATTCATTGATTATTTGATTCAATTTATTCAATTTTTTATTCATTTGTACCACTTCTGTGAATATCTTAAATTACTCTTCCTGTGATTAACAACATTAAGTGCATTAGTTTATAGTAAGTTAAATGTGCCGAGTATGACTAGCATATCAGATATTCTAATGGAAGTATAGTCACACAGTTGCTAGCTTGTGATTAAGCCGAAGTGATGGGTTTGGCTTCTAGGCAATATCAATAACTGGACAGCCGGAGAATGTGACAAGTGCTTGCAAAGCAATTCTGGAAATAATGCAGCAGGAATCAGCAACAAGCAGTAGAGGGTTAGTACAATTTGTAACTCTTTGCAATAATGTGATCGTTATATATCCCACCACACCATAAATGCGTTCTACACTATTTTGTGAAACATAAATGTAAGAAATCCTAACGATAATAACAGACATTTAAGTAAATGAAAAAACATTTCAGACCAACGTTGCAGTGAATAATCTGTATGACACTAGACTGTGTTAAACCCACACGGTCCAGTGTTATACAGATCATTCACCGCAAAAAGTGTTTTTTTTCAATTTTACCAAAATTTTTGTTTCTTATTATCTATATACATGCATATTACATTCATATTTCACAAGGTAGTGTAGAGATGCATTTATTGTGTGGTAGGATATATAATAATCACATTATTGCAATTGTCCACAGAGTGTGACAGTGAAAGAATTTTCAAACTAGATCAATAATTGGCGAAGATATTTACAAAAGTAAAGTGCCACTTTTTTTATGGCCCACCATATATGTACAGTGATTTATTTCCACAGGGCAGTGCATTCAAACAGTGGAACTCGCATATGTTTACTTAGGTCCAACAATCACTCAGTTTTGAGAACTTAGCATCGATTATGGCAACATGATCGTTCATTGCTACCATGATGTAGATTGATCATTTCCAAAACTATCAAGTCTGTCATCTTACTTAGTCTGTATGGTACCCGCCTCGATCTGTTCAAGGAAGTCCCATAGGCGTCGAGGATTCACATTGAATTTTCCTCTTGGCCAGACATCCCTCCGGACCTGGTTGTGAGCTGGGCAATGTAGCACCAGGTGTTCTGCCGTCTCGTCAGCGCCGTTGCAGTGTGGACAGGTGGCAGAGTCCCGGCGCCCGATCAGGTGAAGGTAACCTGCCAACAACACTGCTGGTAGTGGGCAACACTACCAGCATCTTCGAGAAGATCAACCAGAGGATAGGTGCAAGGACAGATCCCTGGGGCAGGCCTTCTGAAAAGGTCCATTTCCTGCTGGTCAATCCTTGCCATGAAACTGATGCTTTACGGTCGCTGAGGAAGCCACGGACCCACCTGATGTAGCATGTTGGCAAGCCTTTGCATGCCATTTTCGCAAGGAGAGCTTTCCTCCACACTCTGTTGTAGGCTCTGGAAATATCAGCTAGGAGTAGTGCCTTGCATTGTGTTGGTCTTCGTTGCTGAAAACCATCTTGGATCAGCTGGCACACTGCTGCAACCTGTTCCTCGCACGAGCGGTTTCTTCTGAAGTCTGCCTGAGAAGGGTGGATCAGATTCCAAGACTCCAACTGATACACCAGGCACTCCTGAATGAGGGGCAGCACCAGTTTCCCAATACAGAATCTGCAACTTTGTTTTTCGGAAGTCGGCTGATGGCAGCATATTCTTTGCAGAAAAGGGCACCACCTGTAGCTGTAGCTGTAGGGCTGTAGCGCGTCTTAGCCATCACAATTCTGTCTGTCTGTCATCCGTTCATCCGTTTGTCCATCACATGAGTGGATCAGTCAAAAACGGTGCGAGCTACGATCACCAAATCTTCACCATCGGCTGCCTTCGAGACTCTAGTTTCAGGACCCATAAAGCTATTTCATAAATTCGAAGAGGGTCACACAGAACAAAGGCGCTAAATGAGGGGAGGGTAGGAAAAATTTGCAATTTTAGCCAATACGGCATTGGCTGAGTGAAAACACTATAGACGATTTAGCCACCGGTCGTCTGGCGCCCTCTGGTCACTGACTTAGATCTTGTTTTACTGGGCTTTTGACAAACATGCACCACTGTTGTGCATACCCCATTGTGTTAGCAGGGCTTTTCTTGTTCTCATCAGTTAATTTGTATGGGAATTTTTATCTGGCTGACTGGGTTTTTATTCATGCTGAGTTATTGACAGCAGTAGGGGACCAAGGTTTTGTCGTCAGTGTTATTGTTTATTTGGTTATTGCCACCACCAAGGGAAGCAGGTAATGCTTTTACCTTTACCTGATTCCATCTTTTTGTCTGGAAGGATGGCGGTGGCCTAAGTAAGAAGTGATTACATGATTCCAATACACTCCTGATCCAGGATTTTTTTAAAGCACTCAAATAAAACAAAGTCCTTGGCATGGGTTTTCATGCTTTGTTTGCTTTGTAGTGCTAGTGGTGACTGCATGGGTTTGGAAACTTGTGGAAGATTGCACTAAGCTCGTGAAAAGTTTGTTGCGTGATACTTGTGATATGTGTGTGGAAGTGAGGTGATGCTGAAGATACTGGCGGATGATCGCTACTGCGGTCGGGTCATCGGCAAAGAAGGAAAAGTGATCAAGAAGATCAGAGAAGACACAGATACTCACATTGTTGTTTCCAGGTCAGTTCTCTTGCTCTGTTAAATGCTTGTTTTTTTGGGGGGGAGGAAATGGACATGCTGGGAAACTTGATTGCTGGGAAACTTGTTTGTCAGGCAGATGTTGTGCAAATGTCTGGGAATTGTTTGGGGGAAATTGTCTCCCAGAGAACCATTGTCGATATCATGACTGATAGCATGAAATTTTTGAGTAGGCTAGCATTTTGGATAGTACATTGCTACTAGAGCTGTATTTCATTGTCATACTGTTACTATGTGCAGCATGTGTAATCACAACAGGGTTAAATGTTCTTATGAGTTCCACGTACGGTGAGGGAAATTTCATAGGAAGTTTACAGTGTGTGAAGAGTGGTTACCATGTTTTTTACTCATTCGACTGACTCAGTGTAGCTAATGTAATTAGTGTGATTGCACTCATTGCTGGTGAATGATGACAGTAACTAACAATTTAGCACTGTTTTTACAGTTTGATTTTTGGCAAGTACTGTACGTTTATTTCATTTGGAAGATTTCTCCATTCTCTGCAGTTGGTATCAGTTGATACCTTTGACCAGGCCCGTCTAAAGGGTGGGGTAGGGGTAAGATACCCCGGGCCCCGCAATGTTTGGGGGCCTTGCCGTCGGCCAGAAATCGTCAGAATGTACTATTTTGAAAAGAAAAATTCAAAAATTTTTCCCCAGAGGGGCCCCGTGAAAATGTTTGGGGGGCCTCGCGAGAATGTTTTCGCGGACCCTGCTGTGGCTCTCAACGGGCCTGCCATTGACATAGTGGATGGTGTTTGCTAATGTGAAATTTACATGCTGTACTGACTGATGTGATGTGGTACGGCCAGCACTCAGGAGATGGCGCTGATATTTCCTGACCGTGTGATTGCTGTGCGAGGCTCAATCGAGGACATGTCAAAAGCTGAGGCCGCAATATCTGCTCTGCTTCGCGAGTGCCTTGAAAGAGACTCTATGGTACAGACTGATGTTTTGCGTGTGCAATAACACTGCCATGCAATGTCCTAGCACGCGAGAACGCGTACACTTGATAGGTCCAGGTCTCTGTAGTCTGTTTAATTGGTTATTGATGAATATTTTATGTTTTACTAAGGTTCATTCACGATATTTTTCATACAACACATAATCTGATTAAGATCAGGTATGTTTTCATTCATGATATTGTGAAATTGGCAAGTTTTGAAACCAAACTAACAAATGTGTTAGGTATAACGAACTGGTCCAGCAGCGTTAGATGTTGTTTAAATGTAATAAGCCTGGTTGTTGATGATGATAGTGTTGTTGCAGTTTGTTGCTGCTAATAATTTGCTGTCCAGGTATTTTGGGGAAATAGCAGAAGTTTGTCTTATACCAGAGTTATGTAAATAAGTAAGTAACTGAATTTATGTTTTAGGCACAGGCAACAAAATTTTCTAAACATCATAATCAGATAGTTATGGACACAGGCCACAAGTCATTGCCAGGCGTACAGTCGGCTTACCTTAGCAACAGCTTGGCTATGGTTAACTGTGTGTCATCTTTGTATTCATGTATATGCTAGCCTGGTTTACTTTCTTTTATTGCTATTGGCTGCATCGGTAATATGTACATTTTATTTATTGTACATTTTATGTGTGTGGAACTTGTGTCGCCAGTGCATGACAACAGCGTACAGGGTGGGCCAAAAAACGTGTCACTTAACTTTTTTCCGTATTTTCGCCAATTATTGATCAATTTTCAAAATTTTTTCACTGGCACATTCTGCAGACAATTTGCAATAACGTGATTATTACACATTTCATCACACCATAAATGCATCTCTACACTACCTTGTGAAATATCAATGAAATATGCATACATAACAATAATAACAAACAAACATTTTCGTAAAATTGAAAAAAACACTTCAGACTAACATTGCAGTGAATGGTCGGTAAACTCTGTGGGTCTAACACAGTCTAGTGTCATACAGATCATTCATTGCAATGTTGGTCTGAAAATTTACCTACATTTTTGTTATTATGATTAGTTTTTGTTTACATTTATATTTCACAAGGTAGTGTAGATATGCATTTACCGTGTGGTGGGATATATAATAATCACATTATTGCAAATTGTCTGCAGAGTGTGCCAGTGAAAGAATGTTGAAAATTGGTCAATAATCTTCGAAGATATTGACAAAAGTAAAGTGCCACGTTTTTATGGGCCACAGTGTATGTACATTTTATTACGTGCAACAGCAGCTACTGCTGTAGCGCATCTTAGCCATCGCAATTCTGTCCGTCTGTCTGTCTGTCTGTCACATGGGTGATTCAGTCAAAAACGGTGCAAGCTAGGATCACCAAATTTCCACTGTCGGCTGCCTGGAAGACTCTAGTTTCAGGAACCGTAAAGCTTTTCCATAAATTTGAAGGGGGTCACCCTGAACAAAAGCACTAATTGGGAGGGGGTAGGCAAAATTTGCGAGATCCAGGCGATATGATGTTAGCAGAGCGATAGGTGGCGACCTCTGGTGAGTACAAGTAAATAAAACACTATAGATAGTATAGTCGCGGGTCGTCTGGCACCTGGCAGCCTCTGGCGACTGACTTAGACTTTGTTTTACTGGCCTTTCAAACATGCACCGCGGCTGTTGCACGTTCACGTTTGCGTTAGCAGATCACTTGTTCTATTGTACATTGTACGTGTACGGCACTTGTGTCGCTAGTGCATGACATTTGAGTGCAGTGTGTGACTACTGTGTGTAGTCTGGTGGTCGTTTGATGGCTCGCTCATCGATGTCCAGCATGGCAATGCTACCTCCTAGTGCTGCTTCATTCTACTCCGGCATTCGACCTAACTTCGGCCAACAACCCAGTGTCAGCCAAAATATTTCTTATTTATACATTTCTCAGTTTTTACGCTACTTGCTCGCTGGCATTGCCATAGAATAATGGCTGTTGAGATGTAATTGCTCTTATTCAATTTTGTACTTTTAACATATTTATAACTAATAACTTTAGTGCTTTGATACTGCTGGCTGAGTGACAGGAAGGGATACTGTTTTTATTCATAGAAAATATTATTGCGATTCTTGTTTGATGCTTTAGTCATTTTTCTCAGTCAGGTGCATATGAAACTTGTCAAATATTGAGTTCTAGTCGATAAGTTGTCACTGATCATCATGTGTTTGTTCTCCATGCATTGTTTTGTATTGTATCTATCTGTAGACAAATGCTACATTCAGACGCTTAAATGAAGCTGATAGTTAAGGCTATGCTGTGATGTTTGTCTGTGTAGACCAATGCGGGCTATCATCGAGCGTCTGGCTCCATGTCTCAGGGTCGTCTGTCACCCAGTCAGCTGGCAGAGGTGTGTCAGATTACTGTGCCGAGTGCTGCGGTCGGTGCACTCATTGGTTCTGGTGGCGCCAACATCAAGCAGGTCATTCGCGACTCGGGCGCCTTTGTCACGGTCAGTCAGTCCCACACACAGAGTGAAGTTTATAATCAGTTTAAGCTAATAATACTGATAGTGGTAGTATTACCAATGCCAATGTTTATTGTGTTCTCATCTTGACACTGCCATTCTGAGAGTTCACCCGGTTTATGTGACAAATTTAGCAGAGCACCAGGCGTTCGTCAACTTTTGGACCCGGTCGATTATTTTGAGTCAGTAGGTCTACAGTGACTCTGCAGCTACAGTGACTCTGTTCACTATTACATTCTCTGTCGTACTGTTGTATTTTCAAAACCGTGTAGATTCATTGCTGTATTAAATTTTACAACCAAAATCTGTGCAGAACTTATTTATCTTAGGTTGAATTTGCATGTTAGCATGTGAAGATGTGGTACGTGAATGACAGGCCATTGATGATGTATGATATGTGAAGGCATGTTATGTGAATCAAATGCTTGGTGTTGATTGCAGATTGATCCAAAGAAAGAAAGCACCGAGTCAGAGAGAATTGTTACAATAAAAGGCAGCCCTGAGGCATGCTGGAAGGTACTTGCTGACAGTAACATCTGTCTGTGCAGCATTACGCCTGTCAGTCTTTCAATTTATCCAAGTATAATTCATGGCAGAAGACATCATCATATCGTGTGCAGCGTTTTATGCAAGTTGACATTTTCTGTGGCTGAAGTTGATAATTTTCTTAGCTGTGGATGTGACAATGTTTTACTCCAGCAATTCATGGTTTAGTTTCCTGAGACTCGATCTAGTCTATACTTAACTCTGCGTTGAGTTGCTGATTGTAACAGTGGGCGCCAGGACTCTGCCACCTGTCCACATTGCAACGGCGCTGACGAGATGGCATAGCACCTGGTGCTACAGTGCCCAGCTCATGACCAGGCCTGGAGGGACGTCTGGTCAGGAGGAAAATTCAGCAGCGCAGGCCCTCGATGCCTCTGGGACTTCCTTGAACGGATCAGGGCAATGACCTGCCCACCCTGACCAGGAGTGACCGAGAGCGGTGGCAGTTCATTAGTTCTAGATCTCTGCCTTGTCTTTCATTTCCAGACAGAATTGTCTGATATCAGAAGATTGAGGCTATAATGCCTCTCTGTTTGTCTCTTTGTGTGTGCGTAGGCAAGCTATTTTGTCTTTGAGAAGATGAAGCTGGAAGGTTTTGCTGGCTATGACGATGTGCGATTAAAGACTGCCATCAAAGTTCCGAGGGCGGTCGTCGGTCGAATCATTGGCAAGGGAGGCAAGACGGTAAAGGAAATTCAGCACAGCACCGGAGTGATTATCAAACTGCCGAGCAATGCAGCTGATGAGGCTGATGAGCGTGATGATGCTATCTTTGTTGCTGTCTTTGGCAACTTTGTCTCTACTCAGGTTTTTACTCACCAGTGACTAATACTGCAGTGTTGTTTTAGTCTCATCAATACTCGGATTCTTCACTACTATGCATTTTTGTTTAAGTTAACTGCGCTAAGTAAGCAGGCCGAGTTGAGGCCCAAAGGGCCGAAAATGGAGGCCACAGGCTGATAATATGACAGAGATCAAGCAGACAGGGAGCGTAGTGACCTGTCCGCTCGAGTGTATGTATTTGTAGCTGGCACAAACAGAAAATCCACGGTGCAGTCAAATTGTAAAGTTAGTAGGTAAGCAAGGAAGATAACTAGAAAAGTGTGATTTATCATTCAATCACAATATGCCACATTCTTAACACTTGAGCAGAAATGTCTTCGGCAACTGTATGTCTTTGTTTCTGATGAACTGAGGGGCTTGGGGGGTGATATGAGGTTTGTCATTTTTGATCCAGTTGTTTACTCATCTTATTTCTGTTTGACCAGTTGTGTGAGAGCATTAAATTCTGCTCATTGTAGTGAAACTAGTCAGTTGTGATTGCATAATGGTAACCTGTTGTGAAATGGTAGTTAACCACATTTGTTTTGACATATTTTCAGTACATGTTCTCAAAGAAAGCGTTCATATTTACTGGTAGTGTTTTATGTAACCATGACAATTCACGCAGTTATTTGTCATATTTTATTTGCTGTTTTCATGATGACTAAGGAATTCCAACAAATTTCAATATTTTTCAAACATTGTGGATTTTCTGAAATCATCACTGACTATCTGCTTCTCTTTTCGGGCATTTCTGACGGATGTCAATGTTTATCTGTCATTTAACTTTGTCGCACTGTTGGCTGTTGATAAGTGTGCAGTGAATGAACGTTTTTACGAGCTTTTAAAGGGTACCGACATTGATGACCTTGAACGGCCTTAAAATCTAAAAGGCAGTTTTTAGTGATTTTTTTGCGATTTTAGGCTGTGATGCATATTTCAGTGAACTGCACCGAAATAACTAAGAGATAGAACAGAACAAACTACGTGTGATATTTTCAGCATTGAACTTAGATTTTAACCATTTGAGAGTTTTAACCTTCTAGGTAAAGGAGTCCTCTAGTCCTTTCTACAGAGGCCTCAAGATTGGGTACTCTTTCAAAATGCAATTATTATTTTATTGCACGTTGTGCGTGATTCTTCAGGTGGCAGTGCCGATGCTGTTGTGCATCATGTGAGCTTTGGTCAGATTACTTGTTGTTGATGCTGTGCTGCTGCAGGGAGCATTCAGTCGCATCCGCAGCATCATCAGCTCGTCAGCAGCTACCCAGCAGCAGCTGCAGCAGCAAGAGTAGCCTCACAGTCTCTGCTAGTGAAATGTCAGCTTGCTTCTCGTCTCTTCTTCACACAGTGTCTTGTGGCAAGCTGACTGGTTGTTTTAGTTCAGCTTATTTGAGCATCTCTGACCGAACTCTCAGTCGGATGGGCACAGAGATAGACTGATAGATTGATTGATTGCTTGCATCTCTGTAGTGGGTGCCGTTTGTCAGGTTTTCTGTTTGGTCACTGTGTCTCTCCTGCATCGGCTTGTACAAGTATGTGACTGTTGGGGTTCTTAACTCAACCGCATTTTGCTGTTTTTTTTTCATTTGGGCTTCCATTCTAACTGGATATGTTCTTGTTCCATGATTCCCATACTTCTGGAAAGTCTGGGAATTTCAAACCTTAAATTTCCAGGCCTGGGAAATCCTGGCAATTTAGACCTGGAATTTTATTTTTAGACATTTGAAACAAATTAGATACAAGTCAGTATTAGCAGGTATTTTTATATTGCAAAACACACCGTTATGCATTAATATGCAAGGTTGTTTGTGTGTTTGATTTAGTATTTAGGCATAAGTTGGATTTTTTTTGGATCTGGCATTTTTTTGAAAAAGTGTACTTAAGTAGTTGAGAAGCCTGTTCTACTATACTGTTGCCTGTAGTTTAGGCTCTTGTTAAATGTGAAATAATAGATTATTTGCAAAAAAAGCAATTTACATTTTATTATTTCAGATGTGTAATGACAGTCTGCCTTCTTGATGCGTGCAATTCTGCTGCAGTTTGTGCATAAGATTTGTGCAACATTATTTTCGGCATGTAGCCGCGCATCACTGCGTATGTCGTTGCCTGAAAACATCTTTGCCTTAGCATGCTGCAAAGCTTTTGTGCCGAGAGATTTTGTAGATTGTGAAATGTGCATGAAGATGCGTGGGGTCCAATGTTTTTTAACGTTATGTTGTGTTTCAAGTTTATTTGTCATGTATTCTGATCTTGCGGGTGACCGCATAAGCAGGAATAACAGAAATAACATGCCCATGGGATGTGGTGTAGTTTATATCAACACTCCATGCCGACACCCAGGAGTTGGTTGATAGAAGTTCAGCTGTAAGGTGTTTACTGACAAAGTTAAATGAAAGTGGCATTTTGAGGATTTTCTAATGGACGTTTTGAGTGTGGCATTGGTTTACTAACTGTAATATTTGCTATTTCAACGGAAATTCTGCTGGAACTGGCATTTTCTTTCATTTATTGGATCTACAAATACAAAAGTTTGGTTTGTCAAACTAGCATGTGTATGGAACAGGTCACACAGACATACTTTACTTTTGTGTCGTGGTCTGTTAATTCTGTTATCTGTGACGCAAGTACACAGCTTGGACCAGTGCATTGTATGATCGTTTGTCACTCTGCCGTGCCTTTGTTTCTGTATATGAACGTTAGCATATTTTATTTAGTTAGTCGTGTCGACGTTTTGTTTAATTCTATGTTGTTATGCATTTCGTGAGGAGTTGAAGGCCGTGTGACGATCTGAGTAGTACTGTATGAGAGTCGTCATATTTCGTTAACAATTAAGTGATAAAAAAAGAACGTGTCGTGGTCTCATTGTCACATGTAGAACTTGGTAATAACATACGTCCACTCACGTCTTCTTCGTGTACAGACTAGTTTACAACAAAAAACTAAGTGACTAAGTTGTCATGTATTCATCAAATATTAACAGTTTTTAAAACTCCCTTGCTGGCATTCTCAGCAGTAAATTTGCAGTATGCTTAAGTGTAATCATAAGATCTGCCTCGCCTAAAACTGGTTGCCACACCATCTTGTTTACTGGCCTATAATAGCTTTTGAATAATACTAACACTTTGCAAATTATGAAATATGACAATAACATTATTGTAGCCATTATTAAACTATTTCTCTTCATCTGTGTAATTCTGATTCAAAATATAGCCGGCAAAACGCCACTAGCATAATTAGCTGTATTGAGGACGGGCATAACTGCCGCGGCAGCGGACGGGGCTGATGCAGATTGTCCATCGAGGCACAAACGTACTGGATAAGATTTACGTGTCCAGTCCTGATATATACAGCACTGTCCGCGTGGTGGCGTCGGTCGTTAAAAACGACCACAAAGCCGTTGTGGCTTTTCCCGACGGTTCACGTGCGCCACGGAAGACTAGCAGTCAGTGCCTCTACCGCCGACACATGCCAGCACAGCATGCTAAATTTCTTCGCGAGACCGCCGAGGTTGACTTTACCAATCCGTGTCCAACGGCCAGTTCTGACCCAGCCACTAATACGCAAGCGGAGTTTGACCATTTTTATGCAGTAGCACTACAACTGCTAAACCAGTACTATCCGGAGCTTATCATTACCAAGACCAGTCGAGACCCAGAGTATATCACTGCGCACATCAAGGTTATGCTGCGCAAGAAGAACAGATTGATGCGAGCTGGGCGGGTTGAGGAGGCTGGGGCTCTGGCAAAGCGGATCGGTCGAGACATGCAACTTCGCTGCAAGAGCCAACTAGACAAGATCGACGGCAAAACAGATGCTAAGAGCATGTGGGCAGCAGTCAGACAGTTGACCGGCCGCAAACCGGATGTGGCCAGCGTAGATGGGGTAACCGCGGAAACGCTGAACGACCATTACGCGGCCATCTCAACGGACAATAACTACACCGCGCCGACTAGAAAGCAGTCGACCACTACCACACAAACTGCATTCGTGTCCGACTGGCAGATGTTCAGAGCACTAGACAGTCTGCGACCTACGGCGATGGACCTGGACGGCCTGCCGGCCTGGTTTCTCCGAGTAGCTACTCAAGTCTTCTGCCGACCAGTTGCCTCCCTATTCAACCTGTCGCTGGTCACGTCTACTGTGCCACTGCAGTGGAAAGAGGCCAGCATCTGCCCGATTCCCAAAACAACATCACCAAGCTGGTGGCTGATTTCCGCCCCATCTCCATTACTCCGATCCTAACCAGGATCATGGAGCAATCGGTTGTGCGCAACTTCCTATACTCCGCCTTCCTCAGCCCGCCGCCATCGTTGAAGTTCTCAGACCAGTTTGCGTTCCGTCCTACCGGCTCTACTGAAGCCGCCATCATCACTCTCTTGCACACAGTCACCGATCTACTGCGATCTAATCCGTACGTAGTTGTCATCGCCTTGGACTTATCGAAAACGTTCGACACCGTTCGACACTCCACATTGTTACAGAAAGCGGCTTAACTCGATTTGCCCGACCATGTATATAACTGGCTTGTTCATTTCTTCGAGCGACATTCTCACCGTACCGTATACGCAGGTGACACCTCCAGCACGAAAACTATTACAGCCAGTATTATAAAGGAGTCGAGCATCGGTTCAGCCGCCTACCTTATCACCTCATCTGATCTGAAAACACTCCATCCTGGCAACAGAATTGTTAAATTTGCCGATGCCTCATAATATCAGCCTCCGGAGTCAGCACCCGCTTTGCAGAAATGGACAGCATCAGAGACTGGGCTGCACGGAATAATCTGACGCTCAACATGATAAAAACTACTGAAACTGTGATCTACGACTGCAGAAAGACACAGCAAGATACGCCGCCACCGCTGCCAGGCATCACCCGAGTCGACACACTTCGCATCCTCGGTGTGACTCTGACGAGGAGACTGTCAGCATCAGACCATATCCGGCGAGTAGTCAGCGAATGTTCGCAGACTCTGTACGCGTTGCGTGTACTGCGTCACCACGGCCTGACTGACGGTGGTCTACACACAGTCTTCCGGTCAGTCGTCGTCGCGAAGCTGCTGTACGCCTGCTCAGCATGGAGCGGCTTCATCACGGTATCTGATCGTCATCGCGTCGATGCGTTCCTCCGCCGCAGCAAACGCTCGGGCTACTGCTACGACGAACTGCTGGAAGACGCCGACGATAAACTGTTCAATAAGCTCTATATAACTCCCAACACTCACTCCACTATCTTCTACCACCACCTAACCTGGCATCACAACATTACAATCTCCGTCCCACCTCATCTCACAACAGACAATTACCTACACGCTCTAGACACCTGACTGATGCCAACTTCATCACAAGACTACTGTATAAGGACTGTTACTGATCTCTGACACAATAGTGACATTTTTGCTGTTTATTGCTCATTTATCGCTCCCCTATAATTCATAGAAAATGTTTTTGAGCTAGCTGTGCTACTAAAGTCTGTACCTTGTGCTATGTTCAAAAATTTGTTTTAAACCACTGATATACTACTTAAAACTTTCATTTTTGTGAAAATCGTTATGTGGACGCTCGACGTAAGATATGATACTTACCTACTTGTTAACATAATCGCAATATGTCTATATTATTTGTAACAACGAATGCGTTTTGACATTTGCTGTAATAAAAAAAACGAATAAATGAATGAATAAATGTACCATCCTAAATTCAGAAATAGAGAATCAAAATAGCCAGACGAATTAAGTGTAAAATCGAGAGATAAGCGACGTCAGTACATACATATACATGTAGCTAGTTGTTTCCACTCTCATACCCGCGGCTTGGCGATTGCGACTGGTCCGTGCTGCGTCGACACAATGGACTGACAGGAAATGATTTCATTATACGTCAACGGACGCTCAATTCGGCGACAGCAGGTCTATGGGAAAGATGGCAGGGACTGGGGCACCGTGCTCGGATTGCTAACTCGACGTCGGACGCCAGTGCAGTGCGTAACAGACCTTAACGCTGTGCACGTTATGGCTAGCCTTGTGACGACAGAAAAAAAGTTCTCTCCAGCCTGTAAGCTTCATTCGTACCTTGTTACACAGGCCAAAGAAATGACGTTACCGTTTTACCCCATTCCGTTTGTCCCTGACTTTAATTGACTGTTCGTACCCATACCGTATAGACAAAAGGTAACGACCTAATGCGACTTGATTTTTTTGAACTGGTGTAACCGGGCCGTAACCCAAGTAAAAATTGAACCTAGGCCTTTAAATGCAGATACAAAAAATCAAGAAATATATTTTCTTAGAAATACGCCTGTCTACTTCAAATTTCAAGAGTTTACTGTTAGGCCTATTATTTATTCGCAAGATGGAGCAGATTATTATACACAACTCCATGAAGATTTGTGATCTCTGAGTACTTCTTAGCGTTTGAATCAAATTTTCCGACTATAATCAGCCTCGCCGTGCGGATTAGTTCGCATAACGTCCAGTTCATTTCATCGTTTTCATTTTCACCATCCATCACTATATTGACTACTCTTTAACTTTTCAATCATCTATTTTGTATGCTATTGTAAATTATGAAGTACAAATAATTGACAGATCACATATTGTGTTTCAATGCAAGCATCGACGGAGGCTATTGTTAGGACTAAAACTGGTATTTTATATTCGCAATCACTCAAATCAGAATAAAAAATACGACGATAGGTGAAGTTATCACTCATTGTCAGTGTAGGCCTAGGCCTACACGAAGAAGCGTTTAAAATTTTGAAATAAATAAGTAAAGCAAGTGATTTTTAATGCCTCAGTTGACTGAACACGGGTCGCTCTTTTTTCTACAAATATAATGTCGCTAGCATTTGCGTCAGAAGAATTTGTCTATTTAGGCCCTAGCTTCGTATGTTGCATGTGTAGATTGTCACACATTAGTTCTGGGTTTCATTGAAAGTTTTATTGTATGCAAACTTGTGCGTCCGACACGTATGTGTCCAATAAGCTGCTTGCAATGGTTGTTTGTACAAGGATCTGAGCTAATGCTTATGAGACGCGCGAGAGCCTATAACAGTTCCTGTTTGCAGGTTGTTTTGGTCTATCTCTATCCATTTCGTCGCAATTCACTGTTCTGCAGCCGAAAATCGCCAAAAATCACTAAAACTCCCTATTTTGAGATTCAAGGTCATGCAAGGTCATCGATGTTGATACAGCTAAAAAGCACGTCACAAGTGCTTGTCATGATAAGCAGCATGTCTATGCCCATCTGCAACTGTTTTCATGCTAGACAAGCCAATAGCAGAAAAAAAACACTTTTAGGGGTACCCGTCTTTTACACTCTCGTGCGCAAGCCTCGTTAAACGTAGGTTGTCGGGACTTGGACTGCTAAAATTTAAATTCGATGCTAAACATTTTATTCGCAGGCTGTCTATGGTCTATCTCTAGCCATTTCGGCGCAATTCAGTTTTAAAACATGTCACAGCCCGAAATCGCAAAAATCACCAAAATCCCTTATTTTGGACGTTTGTCAGTCAAGGTCATCAATGTTGACACCCCTAAGAAGCTCGTCGCCAGTGCTTGCTATGATACGCAGCATGTTTGTGCCTATCTGCAACCATTTCCGCGCTAGACAAGCGAATAGCGGTAAAATAACGTTTTTATTGGAAGGGGGTGCCCATCTTTCTTCCCATCGTCCGAGTGGACCCCCTTCACCCAGCAGCACAAATTTTTTGTCACGAAATACTAGAGACTTTAAGCTGTCATATATGGTGAAAACCCGAAGTCTTTATTTCACCTGTGCGTGGACCAGTACCGGGACATGACACCAGGACCGACGGACAGACGGACAGAAAGTCATAATTACCGTAGCTAATACTCGCTATAGGTAGGCTAGCTGCTAACTCTCGCGCGTAAAAACGAATTAGGCCTACTTACAATTATTTAACTAATTACAGATATTTTATCACATATAGCATGCGTACAGTGTCGAATTTACGTAGACGTCGTCGCTCGTCGGTTTCTGCTGAGTGAACGACGAAGGTCATCGCTAAAAATTATTATTAAAATACGAAACTGAATTTGATTTATATCATAGATTGTTGCACAGCAAATCAAAAACACCTTAAAATCTAATTTTTTTCCAAATTTTGGCACTACACACAATTTTGCTTATTTAAGACGATGACAGAAGAAAGAGCCACAAAAAGTGATCAAATATAAGTTTAATTATTGTACAATAGCTATTGCACCGGCCAGCCTCGGACTTATTTTGAAGAATGAATGAAAGCGAATGTGCACTATTATAGACTAGGCGACGAACTGACGAATCAATACGCTTGCACGTCGAGTGGTTTATGATCGCGCTTTATTCACCATTACATCAAGCATATCAAGCACTTATTTCCGCTTCACGACTGCGTGTAGTACTTTGCGATGTCACTAACTGCGTAGGTTTTAATTTAGCTGTTCTTCTCTTCAGTGTAAAGGAATCGATTGCTGTTAATTATTCAGCCGCAAGTCGAGAAAGCACGTCTAAGAACATGCGGCGAAAGTGCGCGGTCTTGAGGGAAAGCATGTCATCTAGGCCCAAAGAGCCAAGAATAAAACATCATAAACATGACAATCCTGTTTAACCCGTGAGCTCACAAGAGAACAGAATCAGGTAAAACTGTTACATCATTTCTTCGAATTATGTATATTTGGTAATGCCTGTAAAGCTCACCTGGCTGGATAAATTTTTTGCTAATGTTCGCAGAATTCTCACTTCTGCTGTAGAGGCGGTAAAGTAGGCAGCATTTTATGTATACAGAAGATTATGTCTTCAGTCGTCACCTGGCTGGAAGGCGAACCGTCGTGTCGCCTCGCGCCGTAGCGTCTGGCACTGTATCAGCATCCGCATCCATTGGCCAGGCGGCGTGCGTAGGCAACGTCACCTCCCGTCGATCGGTCGTCGATGTTCAATTTCCTCTCGCTAATGAAGCGTCAGCGCGCTGACACCGGCGACTCACCAGACCCCAGAATCGCGTCTCACTCCACGTGATGACGTGCAGCACCCGGCAGCACTGCATAACGACGCAAGTACGCCGCCCATAACTAACGACATCGACAACGTCTTGATGTTTCCATGCCCGGCCGGTCACAATTCACACCCTCATTCTTCATTGATCACATTTCCTGATCAGTTCTGCACCTGCCCGAAAACCGCCACTTGTCTAAATCTTCGATCGGAAACCGGTATCGCAGCTGAACTAGCGATCATATACCCCACTTATGCACCAACGAGATTGTTTTTGCAAGAGTGTAACCTAAAGAGAAAAGCGTTCAGGGTCTGCTGACCTTTGAATCACCAAAAACTCCTGCAGTATTCAACACTATAGTACAGAAACTGACTGCGTTTCTGGCGTTATGAAAGACGACCTCAAAGCCAACTGACAAGTGGACAGTTACTCGTTTATACGAAAGCGCGCAGTAAACCGACTGAACACTACGGCGACAAAAACACTCTCGAAAGAAAGACTAGAAACAACACAACACAAAACAAAAAATTTGAGCAAAGCTCACGAGACGCGCGAAACCCTATAGCATTTCCAGTTCAGTAGTTATAGTTTCGAAAGTCGCATATCACTTGGACTCGGCCCATCGGGACCATAATACACATCGGCCATAGGCGCGTGTGGCGTTGGCGACGTTGGCGCCTCCTTGTGAATGATATAGACTTGCGCAGC
>Ga0209367_1003675_pt1 | contig 20958 bp, 15 predicted proteins | sample WorMetLIZISLAND2_FD_187412 | JGI IMG/M metagenome (GOLD analysis project Ga0209367, IMG submission 187412) | Marine gutless worms symbiont microbial communities from Max Planck institute for Marine Microbiology, Germany - Olavius geniculatus... ...
GCCGAGCAACTAAATTGATTGACGATGTAAGAAATTTACATTACGAAGAACGTATTAAAAAATTAAATTTAATGACATTAGAAAAAAGAAGGTATAGGGGTGATTTAATAGAAACATTTAAAATTATTAATGATTGTAATAATTTGCAATCAGATTTATTTTTTACGTACGATGAAGGTCAAAGAAGAGGTCATTCAAAGAAACTATGTAAACAAGAAATTTGAGCTAATGCTCATGGGACGCGCGAAAGCCTATAGTAGTTCCTCCCCGCAGGCAGTCACCCATCGCAGTACTAACCGGGCCCGGCATAGAGTAACTTCGTTTCAGCCGAAATGCGTTACCAGTGATGCAATGCCACCAACGCCAGTACCGTGGTGCCGCCTTGTGAATGATTTTGTGTCGCAGCCCGAAATCGCCCAAAAATCCATAAAAAATCCCTATTTTGGCGTTCAAGGTCATCCAAGGTCATTGAATGGTCTACGTCCAAAACACTTTAAAATGGGAGCCAGCATTATAACCCGACCACTGACCATACTTTTTACGAAATCTATAGAGACAGGAGTATTACCGTCAGACTGGAAAATGGCAGTGATCTCACCTATTCACAAAAAAGGGAATAAATTGGAAGTTGGAAATTATAGAGATATCTCACTAACTCCTATCCCATGTAAAATTTTTGAATCTATAGTTAGAGACCAAATGCTCAGTCATCTTGAATCTCACAACATACTCACAACCAACCAACATGGATTCGTAAAGAAACGTTCTTGCTTAACCAATCTTTTAGAAACTTTAGGAAGCTGGACAAAAACATTGGATGGAAGAAAGGGTCTCGATGTACTGTACCTAGACTACCAAAAAGCGTTTGACATGCATGGTTCCTACAGGTTTTCTGTAGCAAAATTCCCTGACTTTTCCAGTCATGGAATGACAATTTCCCTGACACTATTGAAACAATAACGCTATCGCAGAAATGTCACAAATGGTATTACGTAATGAAACGGTATTAATAGAGCAATATGCAAACGACAGAGGCCCTGGTCAGGGGGTAAGGGAGCAAAGCCCCCCCCACCCTGAGGCTGAAAAATGTCTAGCTTTTAGACGTACAATGGAAGCCACAAATTTGCCTGCTTTTTGATATTTGGAGATGCAAAAAAATCACAGTTATCTGCAGTCTGCATGATCCAAGATCATTTTCCCTGACTTTTCAAAAATAATATTTTTCCCTGACATTTCCCTGACAACACAAATTCCCTGGCATTTTCCAGTTTTCACTGACCTGTAGGAACCCTGGACACAGTACCCCACAGACGGCTGCTAGCAAAATTAAAGTGGTACGACATCGATGACAATCTTCTGCTGTGGATAGAGAATTTTCTGACCAACAGTAACAGTCAACGGTGCTACGGTTCAGAACTTCAGACTGGGCTGAAGTCCATAGCGGTGTGCCACAGGGCTCAGTTTTAGGTCCGCTGCTGTTTGTCATTTATGTTGTAAATGACATATTTCACAACAAAATCAAACTGTTCGCGGATGACACTAAAATATGGAGTCCAATAGTTACAGTTGATGATGCTGATGGGCTGCAGACTGATCTGGACAAAATGCAAGAATGGACAGTCAAATGGCTGCTGAAGCACATAGTAAATGCAAAGTGCTGCTTATTGGCCACTTGCTCAACATGTGTTAGGCCTACCATTTAACAGGTGACGATGGCAAGATGAACACATACACTGTGTCCCACAAAATCATCCCCGACATTTTTGACTGTAACTTGAAAACCAATTATCAGATTTTGATAATTTTTGGTATGAATATTTCTGGCACAACTTACCAACAAATGACCATTCAGTTTTTCACCTCACCCACTATATGTTTTTGCACTACCTAGGGAAAGCAGATCAAGCGAAATATGTGTTGAAATAAGCAGAAAACCAGCAATAACATTCCCGACATTATCGATCGTAACTTAACTAAACATTGGCAGATTTTAATAATATTTGGCAGAAATATTTCTAACACAACTGGCTATTAAATAAGTGTTTCTGTTTCCACCTTACCCAACATATGCTTTTTCACTACCTGAGGTAGCATAATATGTGTTAAAATGAATGATAGAACATCAATCTGTGGGCCCCAACAGCCAGTCTATTACAAGGTTTGACTGTCATGCAGCAGTGTGTCTACCAGATAAAGTTTAGGAATGTTTGTGAAGTCAAGAAGCGACTGGTACAGCCTGGATTGGTCTGGAGCAGAATATTATCGATACTGCAGCTGTCAAGTTGGCCAGTGTACAAGTGTCACAGTGGGCCAACACTTCCAGCAGTTTTACTGTAGGCAGTTGAAAAATGGATAACTGGATAAATTGTCAGCTACAATGTCAGAAATGTGAACAAAATGTGTTTTCATGTGTTATGTTAATTAAGCAATCATATCGCATTGGATCGCTGGTTGTGTTTTCCCAGGTACTGCAGAAACAAACGTTGGGTGAGGTGGGAACTGAATGGTCATTTGACGGCAAGTTGTGTTAGGAATATTTGTACCAAAATTATCAAAATCTGTTGATTGGTTTTCAAGTTACGGTCGAAATTGTCAGGGATGCTTTTTTGGGACACAGTGTAGAATCATGTAAAGAGGAATGGGATCTGGGAGTCTGGATCACTGACCACTTAAAGTGGAGCCTCCAGTGTTCCAAAGCAGCATCTAAAGCCATGAAAGCACTGGGTACGATACGAAGAACATTTGGCAGTCTGAGCAGGGAAGGTTTTCGGATATTATATGGTACCTATGTGAGGCCGCACTTAGAATACTGCACCCAAGTCTAGACACCATACTACAAAAAGGACATTAGTTGCATGGAAAAGGTACAGCAAAGACCAGGGTTGTTAATATTGCAGTATTGGTATCGCTACCAATACTATTGGCGATATTTTTTGAGTATTGGCATGACTATCACCGATACTTTTCGTCCATAGTATCGAAATGGGTATCGGCGATACTTTTTCAGCTACTTTTTGGCAATATTCGATACCAATACTTTTGTCAGCAAGCAGCGCCGCTGCGGCTGCTGCACAACAACGCCCAATGCACAACATCGCGGGTGTCTGCCCGCACGCAGGGAGACGTAGGCCCGTGCTGGGGTCCGTCTGCTCCGCGGAGGAAAGAATAGATGTCAAGACTTTCACAGCAGACTCAGAAACGTTTGATTTGAAACCCGACCATGAGCTACATACAGTCCAGCTGACACTCCGCGCTCTTGCTCTGCGGGTGATAGCCCACCCCCTCCTCACTCAACTTAATTACTGTCGTCAATTGTCAACCGTGACTCACTGACGAACACTAGAAGCTGTTTATTCAAACTGTTCAATTCTCTAAGGCGAGAAATATAATTCTCGAGATGGAGATTTTTTTCGAGTATTAATTCTCATGAGTCTAGTTAAGATCTGTATACTTACTTTCATGGTGACAACTAGATTTGCTAAATCACTGCATCAGCAAGCGACTAAACATAACAATGCCAAGGGTGGATTCACGAATTTTATAAAGAGAGGGCCGGTGGGTGAACGCAAGCCTATAACGGGGGTCTGGCAATGGAGCCCCCGACACCCAGTGGGGTCCTGGGACAGAGCGTCTAGTCAGAAAGAGTTTCAGTCTTTTTTCACTTGATAAACAAAGAGCAGCCGTTAGTTGTATGGGTGTCATAGTGGTAAAATGTGTTTACCACTATGTATGGGTGTCACTGCCTATGAGTAGCATGTCTTATTTAGAGAACAACTCAACTTAGTCTTATAGCAAGCGTGGCGAGCGAAAAAAATTAGACCACTTTGCTGTTTTTGTTCTATAGAGTCCCACATAGGAGAGTCTTTGGTTAACTTGAAGTGGAAAATATGTGGCATGCAAAATCTAACCCACTGTTGAAGTTGACTACCACACCGACGAAGGAAAAAAGAAGCGCAGCCAGATGGGGCCCCCTCTTAAACGCACCTGTGATTGCTGATGAGTAGGAAAAGTATTGGTATTAGTATTGTCAATACTTTTCTGCAACAGTATCGGTATTGGTATTGGCAATAGTTTTTGGCCAAAGTATTAATATTGGTATTGCCAATACTTTTCACAATATTGTTAACAACCCTGGTGAAGAGCTACAAAACTGGTCAGGAATTTGAAGAATTTGCCTTACCATGACAGACTCAAACAACTCAACTTACACTCTCTGGAATATCAAAGACTTTGCGGAACTCTCATTGAAACATATAAAATAATTACGAACAAAGAAAACGTGAATCGGGACCAGTTCTTTACTCTGTCTGAAACAGCTCATCTTCGTGGACACAGTAAAAAGGTCTTCAAACAACTGATCAACAAAACCTGCAGGCAGAAACCCACTTATGGGACTGAATTGCCTATCTTGTGCTAATGTGCCGTTAAGAAACTACTCACTCGCTCACTGCAGGCAGAAATTTTTCAGTCAGGTTGTAATAGACGCTTGGAATCAACTACCAGAGAATGTCATTGCAGCAGACTCGGTTGAGTCATTGAAGAAACGTCGGGACGAACATATGATTACAAGAGATGAGCAATGAAAGCTTCTGCTTATTGAGCTCATAATCTGAAACTGAACTGAAACTGCTTCTGGTTTTTATGTGGGATTGTATGGGCTAGTATACCATACAGGTATTTCTTTGGCCACTGGAATAAATTCTAATGGCCAAAGTGGCATACCACCACTTCTTCCATGATATAATTGCAAAAAAACATAATTAGTAGGTCTATGCAATATTAGATCTAAAGTGGACATTCCCCTATACTGGCACTTATTTTTCCAGGGCACTTTAGGCCCTGATGAGGGGCATTAATTTCGATTTATTATGTGTTTGTTTTGATTGTAGGATCGAGTCATTAACTTAGCAGTTGCAGTGATAACAGGACTCTCTGTTGGGGTAAGTACTGTTGTCGTCCTAATGCGCAAAGCTACGATGCATTGCATCTCAGGTTTAAATTTCAGCGATACAACGCGGGAAATTACACCAGTTGGAAAATAAGCTGCTTCTTTTGCCTTGTATTGCGATGACATGGCACAAGTATCTGTGATGTAGAGGTTTTAAGGTATTGAACATTGCACATGCTATGTATCTACTGAGTTAAGAGTTAGTACAGCAATACAAATATGAAATGGATATATCTATTTTATTTGCATTTGCAAACTAGAAATACATTCTGTGGAACGAGATATATGTCCCGTTGCTGCTCTGTGTTGCCTAGCAGCTGCATTTCAGCGTTTTTATCACTACAATGTCACGCCACTGCACACACACGCAGACAGAACGATTCAGACATGCCTGGATGTGTCTTTCTACGATGGGCATTGGCATTCACTGCTATATAGCCTACGTGCTGCCCGCACGGACTGGTGTTCTACATTGTTTCGGCTTGCGACTTCTGTCTTCGTATTTTTTATTACAAGTATTTAGAATGGCTAGTCTTGTTGTAAGGGCCAGTCTGGAATTCGACATGCGATAATATCGCCCCAAAACCATTTTTGGTCATTTTCGAGTTTTGACTTATATCGCCCTTACATAGCTTTGTAAGCTGTTAAAGTTTTTTTGCTCTGATTTTTGTTGTTTTTAGTCGACTTTTGTCCAAATTTTTTGGTATTTAATTTTATGACAATAAATTTATTTACTGTTTTCAGAATACCTTTGGGTGGGTAAGTGAAGTTGGTGCAAGGAAAAAAATTATGTGTGATGTAACAATGTCTGAGACATTTTAATACATGCTGTGCTGCAGCCGATATTGTCTTTGAATAAAAACGGTTGGTTGCCATGACAACAGGGGTTTTCAGGGGATAAATTTACATGAAACCATTGCATAGCCCAGGCCCGAAAGTAAGGGGTAGGTGAAAACAGCATGCAATTGTCTTTTGCGGGAGCCGAGTTATAGTCAGTTGGAACGGGGTCGGCAGGTGAGAAACTTAAATGACACCATCAGATAGCGCGGGCCCGAAAATAGGGGGGTAGGTGCAAACAGTGCACGATTATCTTTGCACGGGGGCCAAGTTATAGTTAATTTTGTCTCAAAATTCATTGCCATGGCAACAGTGGTCGGCAGGGGAAAAATTTAAAGGACACCGTCAGATAGCTCGGGCCCGAAAATAGTGGGGTTGATGCAAACAGTGCGCAATTGTCTTTTACGGGGACCAAGTTATACCGCTTTGAAGTCCCCATAGACTATAATGCAAATTTTTAAAAATTGCGGTAAAATAGGGGAAGGAGTTATCAGATTTTTATCCCAAACAAACTCGATTTTACTTTTCAGGCCCCGAATCGCCGTGCAACATTTCATCAAAATTGCGGCTGTAGGAGTGTTTACAGACGAACAGACAGAACGATTGACAAGAGTGACTTTATAATCTGTCCCATGCTGTGCTGTAGCAATGGGACAGATAAAGATATATAAACATGACTTGTTTGCAACTGATGCAGAAATTGACTACAGATGGAAACATTATGGCACTTTGGTTTTATAATCACTGAAATTGAACCAACTTCTTTTATTTTCTGCACCCATTTAAAAGGCAACAGAAAAACTACACAAAGTGCAGCTTAAGAGTTTTGTTATTTTGTTGAGTGTTGTTTGGTCTAGTTAGTGTGAACGACTTAGTCAGCTGTGGTCCGTGGTAATGATATTGCATATTGTGATATTGCAGTTTACGATGATCAGTGCATTTGTCTATCATCGGCCGCCGCGTGTTGTTGACGTCTATTTTGCCCTATGTGTCATCTTGTTATGCATCACACATACCATACTAGTGAGTATTTTTACTTTAAATAGATTTGTATTTTATTGGTATCAGGTGATCAGATTGGAGTTGAAAATGAAATCATTCACATTCCAGAATACTTACTGGAGATTATTTCAACTGAGAAGGAAGGTGTACATCAACATATATATTTCACCTGACCAATGACCATTAAGTTTGTTGTAATATAGTAATTACAAGCATTTGAAGAGCACAGTCATCCACCAATAATCTTTCGTTTTCGGATTTCAGCTTGCCAAAAAATCTAATCAGTTAAATATTTCTTGCCGTGCCCCATTACTTGAAGAAATTGCATTTAAAGAATCTCGTAAACATTGCCAAATTCAGAGTGTTTGCTGGTCTTCTACCAAAATCTAATCACCAGTCTTTTCAGTAGAGTATTTCTAGGCTACATTATTATGTGATGTCGTTGTGTCATGAACTTTGCTCTATGTAGCAGTTCGCAATGTCTGATTAATCAGTTAGCTGACTCATTGCCTGCTCGTTTCTGCCTCTGAATGTGGATCTGAGTCGTAATTGTGTGTCTGCTTTGTAGATTTCTAATGTCGAATGCTGTTTGTTTGTTTGTTTTACTTTATTCAGATATTCTGGTACCGCAAAGGTGACCTAGAACCTAAATTTCGTTCGCTAATCTACTACAACACGTTTGCCGTTGTCTGTCTGTGTTTCTGTGCATGTCTGTACTTCTATGGTGTCAACAAGTGAATCTGTTTTGCTTCTGCTACATTATTACTTCTCTGCCAGTTATTTAATGTATCAAAATGGAACAAGTTGTAGGAATTTGCTGTGCTTTGTGCTCTGTTTTTAGCTTTAGGATTGGTAGAGATTACATATTCATAATAGTCACTTTTCTGCAAGTTGACAAGTAATTAGTAATTAATTTCCGGTAAAAAGTTACAGCAGCAACTGTCTTAGAAAGTGCATGCTGGGAGTTATTCAGCTAACGGCTGTTACCGATTAAGGTTATCAAGATCGCCCATTCATTTTGACCAGCTAACCATCAGAAAAAGGACCAGTTAACCATAGTTATAAGCTCTTATTAATGGGTGCTGATTCAAGTTTGCTAATCGGTGCTTGAAAGGGATAGCTAGTTTGATCATGCGGCATGCGGGCCAGCTTGGCGTGCAAAGTGAAGTGCAGGTGCCCCGTTGTCCATTGAGTGCGGGATAAAGGGAAAGGGAGCGAAGGGCAAGGCATGCCAGCAGGGCGTGTGGGTTGTTGTGAAGAACCGCTGTTCGTGGTCAGCACTTTTGCGCGGTCAGCGATTGATGTGGCTGGCCGGGTGGGCCAGTGAGCTCCAGCGTCCTTTGGCGTTCATCATGCATAGACAGAGTTAGGCAGACAAACAGAGACAGGGGATCAAACAACGTTCAAACAACTAATTTCAACCATATGTGGCACTGAATGGCCTATTTTGTGCTGATGTGCCATTAAGAAACTACTCACTCACCCTAATGTGCAGAAACACACGCATGCGGTCGGTCGGTCGGTCGATCACAGTAAACGACGTAGATGTCGAACCCTGGAATGCTTGGATTAGGGCTACTCATAGGTTCACGCTTCACGTCACTACATCGGTTGTTGATGTCAATAGCAGTGCCACAGTGACTACGTGATACCACCACCGCGCCTGCCGCTATCCATGTCGCTAGCCGCAGTTGCAATAAATACCTACGTGTATTACGTGATGGGTCAGGCCATCTCACCTGTTGCGTCACCAGTGCCGCTGTCTGGCGCTAATTAGCAACTCACCCATTCGTTCATTCATTCATTTAAATGTGCCAAGCCACACCCTCCTTCCTCACCCGGGGCGTACAGTGCCGCAGGCGAGCTCAGCTTTGATCACAGAGTTCTGATAACACCGGCGGCGAGAGCGAGAAAAATGGTGACGCCGCTGGACTCATCTATTATTGCGCCATCAGCGGTTAACCGGATCGGCAGTTTCATAGCCGGTCCTACCTTTAGGACCGGGTAGCCGGTTAACTGGTTAATCGTTAACATCCCCATCGCAAGTGCACCGAAATGCAATCAGTAGCGTTTGTTTCAGTCAGTCGTTTTTTTGTTTATGTTTTCTGGTTATCATTTTGTATCTACACTACATGTACTCTGTCATGTTTTCTTGCTGACGTGACTTTATGGGAATTTAATCATTGAAAGATTCTGTCGATAAGTGCAATTTCAGTTGGATATCATATAATTAATTGTCAAGTTTTGCCACCCTGTTATGCGGCAATGGTTATCATTTGGTTCTGGCAGATTGCTTTGCTATTCCTTGCATTGTTATTTGGCTTGCTTGTATACTTTGCCCAGTCTTGCTTCGTTGCTGTGTGTTGCAGATGTTAGCATAACGTTTCTGTTTTGTTACACTATTCCAGTGCGAGCGACTTCAGAATTATGCTGTACATCTGTTTTGTCTTTTCAGTAAATGTCTCGCATTTCATGCCGAGCTAAGTTGGTCTTTGCTCATTTTGTGTGTTCGTGTTTTGTATCCTGATCTCAGAGCCCTCGGTGTTTGAGTGCACTGTTTTGGTCTTTATCTGTAATTTAAGCAACATAGATTGAATTTATGAATAATATCACAAATTACTCCCATTACCATCAGCACTTGTGGTCCAAAACACCAGTTCCACACCTGTGTTGAGAGCCTTTTTGTTATATTCAGGGAATGCACGTTCTAGACAGTAACTAAGTTAAATAGAGGCATGATTTCGGTAGGTGAAACATGTCAAACGGCATAAACTCTTTCAACCTCCATTCACTGATCGGTGACGAGTTCTTTCATGAACAGCCGACAGCCATCTAAAATCACGAATGTTCACGAAACGCTAATTATGCAGCCAGACCACGCCCACCCCAGGCTGCAATGGCTCAAAACTAGTAACTCTGGAATTTCCTGTCGTAACTGGCTGGCATCGCGATGTTCTATTAACAGCTTTATAGCCGAAACAAAAAGCGTCACAACAGCTACTAGCACTTGTTTGGCGAACGCTGTTCGTCGGTTAGCTCAAACGGCTCTCAGAAATCACGACTGATTGCGAAAATGTAACCACGGTCGACCGTTCGACCTATTGAAATCATGCCTTAAGTTTATTCTCTTCGGGTGAGACCAACATTGCATAAGTTGGTCATTTAAAAACATGCAGTGAAGGCTGACAACAGTTTGACTGGCATCATATGATCAGCTTTGGCTGCATTTGTGCTTTTGCATTTTCGTGTGTATTCATTACGCCACACACTGTGTGAAGAGTTTTTTATGTTGATCTGTCAGAATTTCACTCATTCTGTATAATGATGATAAATCAACACAACTGGTGATTTGGGAAGTATATATATGCATAGTTTATTTGGTAATATTTGGTCATTCATAATTCATTGTTAACAGGAGTCACTTACTAGAAATTAATAACTACTCCATTACAGCATTAACTCACTTGGTAGTCTGGCGTTACTATATAATTGTTTGATGTTATTTGACCAATAATATCGCTAGATGTCTGTATTGTTTGGCCAGATACAAATTTAGCAGTTTTGTGGCATTTTATCAAAATGATGTTGTCATATCACAAGAAACTAGAAATGTTGGGCAGAGCCTAACATGATGAGAACCCAGCACCATAAAAAAAGTCCAATTCCCCAGCAGCAAAGTCACATGGCCCATACTCAAATGCATTAGCATTCACAAAACATGCAGTGGCGACTTAGAAGTGGGTCAACGTCTGCGCCTGTAACTTTTTTTGTTAGTGGACCAAAGTTCACCACATTTTTGTCTGAACTCCACAAAGATCGCTGTCAGTTAAGCTTGTTTCCAGTTTTCGATATCTCGATCGGTTCCTGGGATATTTGTGGGCAAAATCAACGGTTGTCCTAAATCGCGCCAAATTTTGGATGTTTTTTGCCCTCCAAAATTTTAAGGGGGCGATGCTCACAAAAGTTTTACATGTAAATGACAATGCTTACCTAGCAGCATGTCATGTGACAAAGTTTCGTGGAGCTACTCCCTCTACTTGCTAAGTTATAGACGCTTATTCATTGAATTATGAGCAAATTTTTGACCTCTATCATAAACAAGAAATTTGAGCTAATGCTAACGAGACGCCCGAAAGCCTATAGCAGTTCTGGTTCAGTAGTTTAGCTGAAAATTGGGGTGTTCATGCTAAGTTAATATACAAATACCAAATTTTCTATCTGGATCGCATAACGATAGTTCCGTGGCACCACGTTGTGAATGATATAGATGTGTCGCAGCTCGAAATCGCCAATCATTTAGTGCCCTCGTTCGGGGTGACTCCCTTCGAATTTGTGGAAAAGTTTTACGGTTCCTGAAACTAGAGTCTTCCAGGCAGCTGACGGTGAAGATTTCGTGATCTTAGCTTGCACCGCTTTTGACTGATTTACCAGTGTGACAGACTTACGGACAGAATTGCGATGGCTTAGACGTGCTGAAAGCAGTAGCTGCTTTTGCACTCAAAAATTGTAAGGGGGACCCCATCCTTAGTACGGGTGCGCTGGCAAGACTTGGTCATTCTCTAACGTGTGTAAAAATTTGGGGGGTCTGCACCCCTCGGAGCCGAAATATGGTCTTCCAAAAAGTCTATTTGTGTGGGTACCTTCTGATCTTCGTGGTTACTGGACTAAAGTTCACTCGACTTTTTTGTCGAACGCGGGAGGAACTATGGTCAATCAAGTACTTGTCTGATTTTGAATATCTATATCTGTTCCAGAGTTATTCACCGCCAAAGTTTGAAGTCATCCAAAATTGGGCCAAATTTTGCCACCCACGTTGGACCCTGCTCCCTTGTGAGCACTGAGCAGTCCCGGCAGGCTGTCTCTTCAAGCTCCAGGCACTTTTTATTCCCTGATATTATATACCCAGAGGTTTCACAACATGTTAATGCTGCAGTTATCCAGATCTCTACTAAATACAATTAACTGCATTATTATCATTTTAAAAATTATTGCATGTATGTCTTTTTACTGCTCCTCAGAAAGTGCCGCTCGGTGCAGCCTGCACCCCCCTCACTACGCCACTGCTCGTTTTCGTTGTTTATTGAGCAGTTTTGTGTTATGTATTATATTGCATGTTGTATTTGTAGACATTGGTTCACTGTGTAATACTACAGAAGAGCAAATGCACTGTGAGAGATTTGTAAATGTGGCATATTTGAATCGTCGTAAATTTTAGTTTTTTTACCTGTGCTTGTGCAAAATACTGGTGTGCTTGTATGGTGGTGTGATTTGCATATCGTGTAAATGTAAAAATGTAATGACATTTGAGATACCCATAACTTTTTTGAAGTTGTGGTATGAAAAATGTAACTTTGTTATTTGTTATTAATCTCTTGTAAAAATGTGATGTTTTGTCTTGACTGTTTTGATCACTAGTACAAGGCTGTAACCAGTTTTGTTCCGTTCTGTTTGCCATCTGTTGTTGGTCTAATTGTTTATTTTAATTGTTACAGTTAGGGCAGGAAAAACCTAAGTTTTTAAAAAAAGTGTTTTTTAGGTTTTAAGGTTTTTAAAAATGTTTTTGCTGCTTTAGTGTTCAATGAACACTGTACACCAGATTTAGACCCCTGAAAAACATCTTATACACTCAATTATTGACGTCAGAACTCAAAAATCACCATTAAAATATGAAATAATAAAATATAGCGTAATAAATTTCACAGCTAAAATTAGACTTTTGGATTTGTAAGTTTAAAAAAACTGAACAAAACTAGTTTTTTCTAACCAGTTTTTCAGATGTTGCAATTCTCACATTAAACCTCCTCGATTTGAAAAAAATGGAACAGCACTAAAGTCTGACGTAACAGAAATGCAGAAAAAGTTGGCACTGCATTAAGTAGAACCGTTTTTATTTAGCCTTGTGCATAGAGATACAATCCCGAATCCCGGGATTGGCAGCGTCTCAGTCACGGGATTTTGGGATTACAAAAATTAGCTAAAATTGTACTTTTTCGCGTGTTAAATGTCAGAAATAAGAATACTAACCGTCTGGTGAATAAAACATTTTATGAGCGCTAGAGTAGAGTTTCTTCGTGCTGTCGCCAGAAATTTGTACTTTGGCAGTCACCGTCACTTTCTACAGTTCGGATATACCTTTCGTAGGGGCCCTGTGCATAAAGTAAGTTAATTGGGAATACCAAAATAACGACCAATCTGTAAGCCTAATCCCGAAACAGGATCCCGGGATTACAAATTTCTCAATCCAGAATTCCGGGATTGAGAATCCAATATCGGGATTGCAATCACTACTTGTGCAGTTTCGCTTCATCGTTCGCTCGTCGCACGTTTTGTTACTTATTTTTAGCAGTGTGATTCGTGTACCTTGCGAAACTTCACCAACAACAATAAACAAATAATGATGGCGGAGGGAGGCGAGGACAAGGACGAGAATCCGTATTCGTTTAAGAAGTTTATAAAGTCGAAAAATAACTGTCAGGCGTCGAGTGAATCTGACACTGATCACAGTGACGAAGACGGTGCAGTGGATCTCCTAGAGAACTCGTGTTCGTTGAGTCGAGGTGGGAACGTCTATTTTGGCTCGCAGCTGACTGCATTTCTGATGCTTGCAAAGCAATGTTACAGACGGACGGGACAGCAGCCTCACCGCCTCCGATTGTAGTCAGATCAGCTGCGTAGTGTATACGCATATCACCGGACATTGTGGTGCATTTAAAAAGTTATTTAATTGCGAATTACATGTATCAACTGAGTAAGCATTAATAACACAACTTTTGAAAAAAATTGAAAAGAGCTACAAGACTCGTTATTACCTTACGTGAAAGACATGATTGAGGTTTTTAAAATTGTGAATGACATTTATGACGGAAAAGTCGTGCACCTACATTACATTACAATAATACTTCAGTAACTAGAGTTAACAGATTCAAATTGCATGACCAAACATTTACTCACAATTTCAGAAAACATTTTTCTCGGCACGTATTGTGAATATCTGGAACAGGTTACCTATTTGGGTAGTTGATGTTCAGTCTATTGATTTATTTAAAGTGCGACTTGATAGATTTTGGGCGCAAGAAGAAGTTATGTATGATTGGACTGCTGAATTAGCTGGAACCAGAGACAGATCAGAGTATGTCGAACAAAGTCATTAGATTATTAGTCCACCCGAAAGCGATAGCTTGCGGAGTGGACTTAAGTTTTGCTGGCATTTATTTTTTCCTCGCATAATCTCCGAGCTCCATCGGCTGATCGGCGCAAAATTTTGCACGATGCTCGGAGCTGCGTTTATAATCCCAGTCCAAAATTTTGGGGGAGCCTCCCCAAAAAATTTTTAGGTCCAAAAACATGCAAAATTTGGCCCGATTTCGGTTGACATCAAAGTTCGGCGATAAATATCTCTGGAAGGGATGAAGATCTTCAGAATCGGTGAGTTATTCGTTCGACAGCGATTCCTCCCGCGTTAGGCGAAACAAGTCCGGTAAAGTTTGGTCCAGTGACCTTGGAGATCTCAATGTGGAATTGTACCCACCCAAAGCGCATTTTTCAGAAGACCATATTTCGGCCCCTAGGGGGTGCTGCACCACCAAATTTTTACACGTGCTAGAGAATGACCAAGTCTTACTAGCGCACCCTCACCGGGGATGGTGGCCCCCCTTACAATTTTTTCAAGTGGGGGTCAAAAATTGGCTTAAAATGTAATAAAGGAGTTAGGGGGTGTAGCCCGACGAAACTTTGGCACTTGACGTGTCTCTAGGTTGGGGTATTAACGCAAGTACAACTTTTTGGGGCACCGCCCCCCCTTAAAATTTGGGAGGGCAAAAAATGTTCAAAAATTGGTGCGATTTACAACAACTTTCGAGTTTGAGTGCAAATATCTCTGGAACCAATGAAGATAGTGACAAAATCTAAACGACATTGATGAGAACAATGTTTTCGGCGTTGAACATAAAAAATTTGGTGAACTTTGGTCTTCTACGAACAAAGTTATAAGCGCTCATGTTGACCTACCTTAAGTCGACAATGCGCATTCGGCGTATGCCAATGCATTTGAGTTCGGGCCACAAGACTTTGATGCCAGGGAAATTTTACTTCCCCCCCAATCGGACTTAGGGCGCCGGGCGGACTCACGTTGGGCTTTGCCCCAAATTTTCTAGTTACTCGAATCTTTTATATCGTGATACCGATAGCGAGGGACTTTGTAGACCATCGTCTAACTAGCATCAGGCTCCCCTATATGAGGGAGGAAACGACATTGACGTCATCGTTACAAAGACACATATTAGAGTCAATATTTGTCACCCCAAGTGAAAAATTATCTATCTACGCCTACAGGCGGGTTTCTTTGCTAGTAGTATAAATATACAGGCTTATTTATCTCAAGGACAGTAGGCCTGTGTACAATTTAAACAACTTGTCAGTGATGTTTGCATTTATCAGTTTCCAAAATGGCACTAGCTTGTTCATTTTAGTTCTCATTTGCATTTATTTTTTAAATTGCACTAAATTTTCTCTGTTAATTGTCAAGAAAATGATTTAGATTGTTAGCACCAGATGTCATTTTTGTGGCTAAAATGCACCAAATTCGATTTCAGCTGGGGCTCTGCCCTAGATCCCACTGGGGGAGCTTACGGCACTTCCCAGACATCCTAGCTGGATTACAGGATCCTACGTTTAAGGAAAGGGATGGGAATGGGATGGGGAGAAAAAGAAGGGGAGAAGAAGAGGAATAAAAAGAAAGAAAGGAGTGAAGAAAAGGGGAAATCAGGGCTGGAGAGGGAGGGAAAGGGAGAGTGGAAGGGGTTTCTACCACACTGGCACTTATTTTTCCCACTTCAAGCCTGGTCAGTTCTAAGTTTCAGCATGAGGTAGGCAGAAGGTGCAGAGTCAGAAAGGTCGAAAATTTTACCCCCAAAAATATTTCTAAAGAGGAAGTAAAGTGGATACACAGGCCATAGAAGGGGATGGCAACAAAACATTGTGTAATAGTTTCACAAAGATCAGAGCAGCCGAACTTTTGTTACACGCCAGCTAAGTTCCAACACTATTTGATGGCAGGATGGATGTACTTGGTTTATTTGGGCGAAAAACCGGCCAAAAAGACAGTTTTGGGCTACAGCGTAGCCAAATTGTGTTCGGGACAAAGATTGACTGTTTTATGGCTATCGGGAGGTGCTGAGTGTACAACTGAGCTTGTTACTAGTTGCTAGAGGGTGCAAGTGTGTCAAAATTCGACAAATCACCTATAGTGGCTAACTTTAGGGGACTAGCAAAAAGTTCTGTCATCAGGTTTTGATGATTTTTTCACAGGATATCATACTAAGTCTTCTGTTGACGTGCAAAGTTAGTAGGGAAAAAAGAATTTTGGGATAATATGAAAATTGGCGGAAAATTTTCTTTTTAAATTGGGGAGGTCAGAGGTCCCCAATTTCAGTATTAGGGCATGGCCATAGGCCTAGGCTCATATGGGGTGATGCCAAAATTGGCCTTCAAATTGTTTACAGGATTAGATATTGAGGTCAAAAATTTGGACTTTGACCAAGATTTACCCAAAATTGGGACGTTGCCATGCCCAAAATTTGACATTTTTGGAAAGCCCTTGGGGAGGGCTACAGTCCCTGAAAATTTTGTGGGACAAAGTGTGAAAACAAAAAAAAATGTTTTAAAAATCACTCTGAAGCCTCATAGGCTAATAGTGCAAAAAAGCACTGGGGTGCAAAATCGTCCTGATAAATTGTAAGTGAACTTGCAATATTTTTCCTGGTAGGTATTCATATGAGGTGTCTGAAAATAACATTGGTTGTTTCTGCCTCTATATGGAGTAGGGGGTTGTTATGCACATTTTAGTCTATTGTGCTTGCATCCATTTATCTACATTACTGATTGATTACTGATTACTGATAGATATTTTTTCCAGATATTAATATTCCTGGATGCAACTGAGAATATCATGATGTAATGAAGCATTCGGTGAGTAAATGTTTAAATTAATTTTGGGTTTATGTTGTTGATATTTCTGCCATTTGTTATAGTCCTTTCATGATATATTTGGCTGTTGTAATTTGGCTGTTGTAGATGATGGAGCTAGGTCAGGTCGCAGAGCAGATGACAATCCATTCAGCTTCAAGCGTTTTCTGCAGCCGCGAGGTTCACACAGAACTCCAAGCTCCAGTGCTGGTGCCAGCATTGCAACGCTTGACTTAGCCAATGATCTGCCGGACTTTGTTCAAGGTCACTATCACAGCACCGATCGTGAACATGTGCGTCCACGTGGCGGCCGGTTGCAAGCTGCAACAGATGCGCCACTTCCCGACTTCGCACTTGACACAGATCCTGGAAGTCGATTTCACACTAGCGGTGACTTGCATTCGTTCGGTTCTGCTGCCGTGACTGGTGGCTGGATGCCGGATGATGCCGGTGCTGTTTTGTCCAATGATATATTGTCCCATTGCAACGAAACTTCCAACCATCGACTTCATAGTCCCATGGCTTCAAACAGCATTCATCGCGTTTCACAGTTATCCAACTTCAGCGTTGAATCAGAGACTGAAAGCAGTGAGCAGTTGGATGAATTTGGTTTGTTAGTAAGTAGAAATGCTTCATCTCAGCATGGACACAGTGCCATGACGCCAACCGATGGGCCGCTGATGGTTGCGGCTAATTCTGCCGGAGGTCTGCCTGACTTTCTGTCTGACAGTGCTGCTCTTGGAGTGGTGGACATATGTACTCGTAATAGCAGTGCTGCTGTCACTGCTGCTGCTGCCGCCTCCAATACTGTACAGTCATCTGGACCTTTAACAAACGGTTTTTCTAGTCCTGATGCCGAAGCCGAGTCTGTTTTGTCACGGGTAAAGTTTTAGCTGTTTGTTTGTTTGTTTGCATATTGATAGAAGAGATCATGTTTGAATTCTCATTTTGTAACCTCAGGTGCAATGAATTCTGTATTCATTGCTGTGATGCCGTTGATTGGTAACAGCAATCATCTGAAAAATCTTTTATAACAGTCTAAGTTTGTGATATGTTAACAGTAAATCAGTAATGGTAATCTTTCACAATCACTTTTTTGTGAAAAATTGGAAAGTAAGAGCAGTCATTAATCTTAATGATGTTTGGTATGACTTGAGTTGGTAGCTTGTTTTAATGAACTTTATACACTTGTCATTGTTTGTCATTTGTATTAAGTGTTATGTCTGCTTTTTCCAGTTGCTTGAAGAGAATGAACAGTTGCGTCATCAGCTACAGGAAGCCCAGGAGCTGGCACGGAGACAGTCAGATAGGTGACTTTTTCTAAACTTTGTTAACGATAACTTACACACAAGTTGCCAGTCACACAAGTCTGCCTGGTGTTTGGATGCAGTTAGATTCATTGAACAGTAATGCTCTACAAAGCTGTGCAGCTTTACGAACAGTAGAAGGCAGTATCAAAGGTGAGCATGTCAGTGTGCCGCCATGGGGTTATTGGAGTGGATTGGATTGCACGTGAGATCTAAGATGAAAGCAGCCCGCATTCATTCATCTCTGCTCCCTGTGTTACGTCATGTCGACATGGATGGACTAGGCCCCTACTGCAAGCAAGCTTGCTCTGTATACATACCCCGAGGCAGCATTCTGAAATTTTGACGTATCACACGTCTTTCTACCACTAACCATCGCTGAGTTATCAACGCTTAAACAGGTCCGGTTTTTCTGGCCCACCTGTATATAAGTACCATAATTTTTAGCGTTAAACTGATCGAACGCAATTGACGTAAGCAACGTGCATGATCATCATTCTAGACTTGACAAGAGCTGCTGCCAGCGTGCTACGCGCTTCACGTTGGTAGTTACAGCGTGCGATATGTGTATACAGTGGGCAGTTTGCTTTGATTCACGTGGGGCGTGGAGGGTAGGTTGCTTCCTGGCGCTGAGAGGGATGGGCATTCTGGATTCACGGTCCGAACGGCGAATGCTCTCGTCATTTGAAACGTCACGGTGCCGTGCCCACTAATGACGTAGAATTAGCGGACAACTCAACAGCGTGCGTGCCTAGTAACCATTGTGGAAGCATCAGTGACTGACATGATGGGGCGGATGGAGGGCATGGCATTAGGCAAACTTGCATTTTTACTGCTCAGAATGAGTGAGGCGTGCAGCCCTGAATTAGGCCTACAAACAAGTAGTCTCTACTGACTGACATCTGTTAGTAACTGTGGCTGTAAACACTGCTTCAGCATCTGACGTTAGTTAGTAACTCACGGATACTTGACTGCTTTCCCACACTTCTCCATTCAGTCATTCTAAGCCTCACCCTCCCCCCTCGTACATGGGGTGCAGCGCTGCAGGCGATCTGAGTTTGATAACACCTGCCATAAGAGGACCAAGCAGCGTATTGCGCGAGAGACGCAGCGGCGTGATATTTAACGTTCACGGCACGGTCAAGACGATAGAGCTGCTGCATTTCGAAAACGAAAAACCGAAACTGTCAATAGGGAGTCTAAAATTGTGGTTTAGATATGGTTCGATATTTCTAAAAACTGCGGTTTCGGTGCTGATTTCGTAACAACACTAGAAATATAGCAGCTGTTGTAGGAAATTTGTGATGGTTATTCACTAACGTTGTCACACTCCATCAATGTCTTTCGTTCATGAAACTTATCCAGTTAAACAAACACGTAACATTTATGTCCATTTTGGCTAAATAGAACTCTTTAATATATATGACTGTTCTAACTTTTGAGCATTTTGCTTTTGCGTTCCGTTTCTTGTAGGAGCAAGAGATCACCCGTCCTTCCCTCCCCTCTTTCTTTGATTTTTCTTCTTATCCCCAGCCCTGCTGGCTCTTTTCCGCTAAATTTAGTCAAGGATCAGGTGAGTGAGTTAGAAGCTTCAGTTGGGTTGATTTACAGACATTTTGGGTCTGAAAAGTCCATTTGAAAGCAAGCTAGAGAGAAAAAGTTGATGAAAATTAGGCTGTAAAATATACCAATTTTTCTGACAGGTTGGAAAACCTTTTCCCAATATTTGTGATGCAGCACTTTGCTCTGTAGTTCATATGCTGTATGATGTCTGGCATTTAGTGACATTTCTGGTAACGCTACTGCTGTACAGAGCTTCGGAAGCCGTGATGCAGATGGAACTGAGTCAGAAGCATGAGGCGGAGGAGACGGCTGCCCTTGAGAAGATGATGCAGAAAGTTGAAGCCAATCTGGAAGTAACAACGGTAATGATAGTAATAGTAATATTTAACTAGGAGCGATGCAAGACTGCGGCCTAGACCAGTGCTGCTATCTAGTGTCTGTGGCTGAGTTTTTGCAGCCTGCTATCCATACTTGACAAGCTATATCCACGGATCCAACTCATGATTTAGATTACCACCTATCTAGCATTCTGTTGAAACTGACATGGCCTGCTGCCAGCACATCTGAAGTCACAAGATAGAAGCAATCTAGAAATCTCATTATTTTTTGTCATTGTTAGCAGACTGAGATTACTTGGTCTTTGGTTTATGAACCACCTTAAAAAGGAGTAAAATTAGTCAAAATCTATACTTTTCAGTGATCTGGCAGATATAGAGACAAACAGTCTGATGCATAACATACATGTAGCCTTCCTGTCTGATGTAGTTAGTAGTGATAGTCAGTTTTGCAACGTAACCTGTGAAATGTGAAGATGTTGGATAGTCTTTCTCAGTTGCAGTTAACTGTAGTCTACTTGTATAAAGTACTGTAGTTATCGGGTGCACATGTGCCAGGTTTGTACAAGAGGCTTGTTGTCTGCGTCTGTCATCATGGAACAGCCCCAATGTTCTCCTCTTAACTGTCTAATAGTGCTGTATTTCCAGTGATAATTAGTAGCCAGAGTAGTAACCCATTCATATGGGTTACAGAAGGTGGGGACCTTAGTACAGCTGACTGGGGCTGCGTAGCCGGCCGCTGCCAGCTAGCCTGTGTCTGCCGGCTGCATGCGGTGGCTGTGTGGCCGGTGTTCGGACATTCTTCCCCCGGTCACAATTCTCCCGGTCGTTCTTTCCCTCGGTCACTACTCCCCTTAGGACATTCTTCCCCCGGTCTTAACTCCCCCTTTCCACTGTTTTAGTCAGTGGTAAAAGTAGGAATTGTGAGGCAGCGGAGCTCATCGGCGGTCTTTCATCACGTCTGCAATCGTAGCTCTAGTAGTGATAATAGAACAACGTTGCC
>Ga0209367_1003676_pt1 | contig 20954 bp, 12 predicted proteins | sample WorMetLIZISLAND2_FD_187412 | JGI IMG/M metagenome (GOLD analysis project Ga0209367, IMG submission 187412) | Marine gutless worms symbiont microbial communities from Max Planck institute for Marine Microbiology, Germany - Olavius geniculatus... ...
TACCGCTCAGTTAGCTGACAGTCAGTTAGATTTTGTTCAGAAACGCGCACAAACTTAACTAGTGAGTTACAGTTAACAGACGGTTTGCTAACTGATCAGTTAACTAAAAGATCCAGAAACCGGCCCTTAGTGTACGTGGACTCATTATATGAGGGATACACAGGCAGCCACTTGCAAATTGCAACCGACTGTAAAAAACACAGCGGCAGTCATCTCAAGATCACAGACATCAACGACATTTAAAAATTACCACAAGGTTGTGTCTGTGGACTAAATTAACAACAACTACGACTTACATACTCTGTTTTACATGTCAGCTGCATTTCTTCAATCGAGTTCATTTCATTCCATCAACATACTGCCATCACTTCCTTGCTTGGTGCTTACCAATGTAAGTGTTAGTCTATGTACACAAAACACTAACCACAAACACAGAAAACTGCTTGCATTGCTGACTGCTGCTTTGTATTTCATCGGATTACGTAAATGAAGAAGTTTGGCATGTTACTATAAAACTTTTATTTGCCATGGAAATGTCACTAGTCCTGATGACTGTGTTTGAAAATGCCGATTATACTCGTACGAGTAACTAAAAATGTACATAGTAAAACAAAAATGTCAAAATAAAAGCGCAACAGAAGTTAACTTGTGCAAAAAAGCAATCATAAGCAATGGCAGTACATGAAGTATATGACACACTGACAAGTCAGTGGTTTGTTACGCTACACTTGCTTGCACAGTGCGAATAGCAATGAATGGTTACAAAACAGAATTCACAAACTGCACTGATTTCTGTGCAACGAAGCAGTGTAACAAGTCAAGATGCCCTGCACCAAACCCTTTACAACTATACATGTATCAACCGACTTTACAATAAAACTTAACCACAAATAAATAAACCGCATGCATGCATGCCAATGAATAAATTACTACCAACCAAACCAGACAAAGCTATATATGGTTAGCATCAGCAGCAGCTACATGGCTTCAAGTGGCAGAACTACGTTCATAAATACACAAAACAACTAAAAGGAAATAAATACAAACAAGCATGAACATAATATACTGGTATTTAATAACGAAGAAAAAGAAGTACACCAGATATATATAAAACCAGAATTAACACTGGTGCGTATATATCGAGAATCCTTTATACCGAAATTCACAACTACAGTAATAAGCAAACAATTAATAAACAAATTAGTCATCTAGATAACTAGTGCTTGCTGCTATGTTATCACATATTTGATTTGTCATTTGAAATCATCCTTCAACTGCTACATTGAATGCACGTTAAAAATGCATCACACTTCTTCACCTTCAGACCAGCAACTGGTACATTATTGTTGGCAGTAAGTTATTGACTTCCCACCAAATTTCATGTCCGATGTGAAATTTTTTGCTTACTTTATCCAAAATATACATATTACATAAAAACAATAAAAACATTCATTCTGTTCCGGTACTCAACCAACACTGCAATATTCCAACCAAAATTTACCAAAAATAGGAAATGTACAGTGAATTTTCATCAGACAAAATGAAAGCAAAACTGACAAATTTCTACAGTTTTTACAAGACTCCCATCGACAGGCATTTTACAATTTTTCAAGACTACCATTTCACAGCGCCATTACTGTCAACAAAAATCAACAATGGTATGACTTAACACGACAAACGTTCACCCAGGAACTAGGGGAAAGTAAAATAATGCCACAAACATTGTACTCGATGGAGTGAAATCTACTACTAAACAGATCACAAGTCCATGTCTATAACAACTAACAACCACTACAGTAATAGGCCAGGCAACAATGATAAAAGCTAAGCACGGACAATTTCTCACACGAATGCCAATGTGACAAAACGTGCTAGACGACATATCACAAGTACGTTGGTAAAGCAACTAACAAGAGAAGAACTGGCAGGAGGTCAGCAACAAGACCATTATGGACAGTGTACATGGCCATGTACATTGTCAAAACTATGACAATGCAGTGATAAGACTGATGGTGGGTATATGCCGCGTGTATGGAAATGTAAGAACCGGTGTCTTATACAGCAAATTTTTTTCTGAGATAGTAGCTGAGTACCATGCATGAAGGAGTGTTACGAGTGTTGTGTTAATGGCTAATTTTTTGGTCTGCAGTAGTATAATCTGTTGCTGTGTTTACAACAGTCAAATGTTTTATAAACATCACAATAGACATACTGCAGACCACAAAATCAACCATTAGCACAAAACATGCAACACTTCCTGGTGCATGCTACCCCCAGCTATTATCTCAGAAAAATTCAGCTGAATTAGACATAACTTCCTTTACTCCCATACAGCCAGCTGTCTGTGTCTGGCGAATAATATCATCAAATTTTTGTAGGTCGACACTAGGCTGCTGTAGTGTCCGTAATTAAGACTGACACTGGTCAGTGGATGGCAACGGAGTGAGAACTGGTGAAAACATGAAATCAGAGTATGGATCCTGGAGCAGGGGGCATGACGAATGACGGACTAGGTCAGTGAGAGATGGCGAGTTCCAACGTCTGCAGCACAGTATCACAAGCATCATTACTGATCTCATCAGCTTCACTCGACTGACTGCCAACTCCAACCACATCAGTACCATCTGCACAACAACAATAACAGTAGCAGAAGTAGTATTAAGTATAGCATTAGTAGTAACAGGTTACATGTCTGACAGTTACCATCTGCAACAGCATGTAAGTTAAGTAAGTAAACAAAAAAATGAAGAAGGATATGTAGACAGGGTTTGCTGCCTGGTAGCTCATCCCCTTCACAGCATTTTAAGCCAGAAGAAGAAAATTTTGCACAGGCAGCTAGATCCATTGCGAGGGAGCTAGCATGATATAACCCAATAGTGCCTTTAAGCCCAAATTCCATTATGCCAACTTTCACCGAAACTTCCCCATGGGGAAAGTTGTGGACACAAATCATGAAAGTTATGGAGAGAAATGGTGACAAATCATGAAGTTTCAGTGAAAGTCGCGGACGCAAACCATCTTGACACGTCGAGATGTTTGCAACAAAGTACACGACAAACCCGTTTGGGTTGCTATAATGGAGTTTAGTGCATTACAATACATAGGGAAAGTAGGCGACAAAGTCGCGGACACAAATCACGGAAGTCTGCGACATGGTTTGTGTCAGTCTGCATAATGGAATTTGGGCTTTAACGGACTGGGCCAGTATACCAGCAGTCCTGACCACAGGGCCTACTGTTATGCCATTTCTTCCCTAGTGATGGCTGTAACCACCCCAGCACTCATTTTGCCTACCCAGGGAGAGATGGCCAGGCTGAGTTAACCTGGGTGGCTTGGGTAATGGCATACTCATGAACGGGTCACCCATCCAAGTACTAACCTAGCTCAGTGTCAAGTAACTTCGTTGATGCGACCAACGACGTTACCGCTACACCATGCTGGTGAGGGTTAAACACAATTAAACAACGCAAGTCTGCTCCAATAACGGCCAGCACCTTTAGCTAAGTAAGTAAGGTCAGTATGCCAAAAGTCCAGTTAACAGGCCGTATACCTTTATGCTGAAGTCGCCATTTCTTTCTTACTGGTGGCCGTAACCACCACCACATTCACCAGTACTCATTCTGCCTAACCACAGATAAACTACCAGGCTGAGTTGGCCTGGGTGGCTTGGTCAAATACCAAAATAACTATAATCATTCAGTTCTAACTAAGATTAAGGCAACGGAGCCTAAATTAATGCTCTTTACTGGAGTACAGTCGAAGCAGTGCAAAGCAAACGTCACATGGATGGAGACCTTGTTCAGATGATAACAGAGACAGACAGATGATTCAGTTACACAAGACCCATAATGGAGCCTATTAAGACACAGCTGCATAATAGCATTACATTAGACCTTGTTCCGACGATGTCGAGTCACTGATAGAGGAGACAGGCGAGCTATCACTGCGACTACGACGACGACGATTGTCTCTGTATCTCCAGTTAGCCGAAGCCTGATTCAGTCTCTGATTCCAGTAGTCACGGTAACGCATCAGCTCATCCAGCTCAAGCATTCCTCTCTTACTTCTCTCTTCCAATACCTGATATCAACAATAATATTCACGATCACACATCCTCACCATATGTTTAAGGTTAGCTGTATGAATTACACCTAGACATAATGCACACTATTACAAGGATTAAAAACAGGTTTTTAACAAGAAATTTGAGCTAATGCTCATGAGACGCGCAAAAGCCTATAGCAGTTCACGTTCAGTAGTTTAGCTGAAAATTAGGGTGTTCACGCTAGGTTAATATACAAATACCAAATTCTCTATCTGGATCGCAAAACGATAGTTCCGTGTCGCCACCTTGTGAATCATATAGACTTGTGTCGCAGCCCGAAATCGCCAAAAAAATCCATAAAACCCCATATTTTGGCGTTTAAGGTCATTGAATTTGGCGCCAATCGACAGCTAGTGTATGACTTCCTATTAGTGATTAATAGTAACCTAGGCCCTATCTTGCACCGTTACTGAGATACAGCGACTTATTTGAAATCGCAAATTTTGCCCACCCCCCTCTCATTTAGTGCCCTCATTCGAGGTGACCCCCTTCAAATTTATGGAAAAGCTTTACAGATCCTGAAACTATCCAGGCAGCCAACGGTGAAGATTTGGTGATTCTAGCTTGCACCGTTTTTGACTGATCCACCCGTGTGACGGACGGACAACGGATGGACAGACAGAATTGTGATGGCTAAGACGCACTGAAAGCAGTAGCTGCTTTTCATGCGTAAAAAGCCCAATCTGGTGTGTTTTACCACGATTTAGGTCTTAAACAGGTCAAACAAGTTTTTTTTCTAAAAATGCCCAACTTGATTGGTTTTGGGGTTCTCAGCTGTTAGAATGATGAACGTTCACACCAATTACAGTCGCTCTATGCCTTTTGCTTTAAGCTAGAAGCCAGTATGGATGAGCAAAACCAGTAATGTGGTATTACAAATGGCTGCATTATAATGTCCATGTGCATGTATCAATTTACAGTTAACAGGATATGCAATGAATTACAACTACAGCACAGCAAACAGTCAATGCAGTTGTAAGCCACAGTATGAGCTGGCACAGAACTAATCTTACTCGAATGAATGCCTGGGCACTCTCCAGTAGACCAAGTGTCGTGTGTCGAGTCTCGTTTGGACCGAGAGGAACAAGAGACTTGAGTCGATCCAAGCTCCTTCGCAAGTTGGCTCGTCTGCAACAAAGTCCATTTCACTAGTTGATGCTCTCAAAGATCAATGCCATACAATCAAATAACATCTCTGTACTGACGACTGAACAAACTAACAAGAATCCTTCCCCTACACAAAATAACGGTTGTCAAAACATCAGATTTTTCAAATATACTCAGTTTTGGTCACACACGATTTAGCCACTCTAGTAAGGGAAAGAAAAAGGGAAACAGTGGGGAAGGAAAACAGAAAAGGGAACGAATGAGGGCAACTTGCTTTAAAGGCTGGTAGCTCTGGGCTAGACGCCCCAGGCTTGCATAACAACCCATTGATTCAGCTAGCTGTTCTATGCAGCAGAATTGAAATCAAGTGAACATAGCTGCTGCCAGAGGGGGGAGGTCTGTCTGCATCTGACCCATTTATGAATCAGCCCTGTCAGCTGCTCAGTTAATCTTCATTCATTGACAGGAGGTATGGTGCCCAGCAGCAACAGCAATATTCTCAATGAGATAGCAGCCAACACAACCGAGCCAGAGCCAGCCATGGTCACTATCCATAGTAAGCAGCAGTCAAGACCAATGTAGACCAGGTGATGGTGACTGGCTGCATGCCAGCAGCAGCATTGCCTGCCAGCCTGCACCTGGCTATTGATTGACATACTAACCTACCTACTAACCTACCTACCACAGTTGAACCACTTACCACACTACATGGCTTTCAGTTTCAAATGGGTGCTCAACCAATGTTGCTCTAGGCTACCACTTGGATGGGTGATTGTCTGGGGGCAAGTAAACCATCCACATTAACTCAACCGTCCATCCCTTCTGGGTGATCAATCTTGTACCATACTGGCGTGTAAAGGGCACATTCACCAATGTCGGGTGGCAGGTAACACTTTGTGATCCAGATCCCATATGATAGGTGATGCTTCACAGCTCCGAGACTATTTCAATAGAGAACTAGGCCTATTGATGCCTTCAAAAACCTTTTTACACGCAAAAGCAGCTACTGCTTTCAGCGCGTCTTAGCCATCGCAATTCTATCCGTCTGTCCGTCCGTCTGTACATCTGTCACACAGGTGGATCAGTCAAAAACGGTACAAGACAGGATCATCAAATCTACACTGTCGGCTGCCTGGAAGACTCTAGTTTGAGGAACCGTAAAGCTTTTCCATAAATTCGAAGGGGGTCACCCCGAACGAGGGTGCTAAATGAGAGGGGGTGGGCAAAACTTGTGATTTTTGGCCAATAAGTCGCTGTATCTCAGTAACAGTACGAGATAGGGCCTAGGTTACTATTAACCACTAATAGGAAGTCATACACTGGCTATCGATTGGCGCCGAATTCAATGACTTTGAATGACCTTGAACGCCAAAATAGGGGGTTTTATGGATTTTTTTGGCAATTTCGGGCCGCAACATAAGTCTATATCATTCACAAGGTGGCACCACAGAACTATCGTTAGGCCTATGCGATCCAGATAGAGAATTTGGTATTTGTATATTAACTTAGCGTAAACATGCCAATTTTCAGCTAAACTACTGAACCGGAACTGCTATAGGCTTTCGCGTGTCTCGTGAGCATTAGCTCAAATTTCTTGTTTCAATTAACTAACCAGAAGAGTGAGTAATGCTGGGCTGCTGTAGACTTCAAGCAGTAATGAGTGCAGTTTCCTTCAGGTAAATTAACAAGAAAAACCCAGAATTGGTGCATGATGCAATCCGCCAGAGTGTAAGCAGCTCATCGTTTTGCTTAGGCTTTCTTGTCTCATTTGTTTTTTTTTCTAAAAGGCATGCTTTATAGTTGTAAACATACTAGCATGAGAACAAAATTTCAATCACTCAAGACCAAAAATCTACTTTAGATAAGCTGACAGCCAATGACGATCACATATTACTGAATATGAAGAAATGTATTCTGAAGTATGGATTTAATCAAAATGTCATGTAAAAACAATGTTTACAAACACATATTTTTTCAATACAAATATGTTCTTTCCAACGTTTATTGCATCTATGGATAACACACTGCAATAAACAATGACAAACAGATATAATGTGAACAGTTGAAATACCTGCTTTTCTCCAGTTCATTATGTGTGTACCTGCGCCAGCATCAATACAACTTCAATGTATGCAAATTTCTATTACAAAGTCTTAAGTCCAAAGTTGCACATGCAGAACGTGAATAATAAAATGCAAAACTAGATGCAAATCTTATTGTTTATAACACTGCTAAATGCAGTGAAATTGTCATTGGCAGTGACCAGTTCACGTTACATTTATTATTTTACCTGCAAGGAAACATCAAGCTGCTTAGTGTCTGTGAGACTGGGAAGTTCATGTGCCGGGACTGGAAATCTCCTCAATCAAAACTAGTGCAGCTGGGCGGGGCTGAATCTAACCGATCAATAGCTAGTACAGTCAAAGAACAAAGTTTCCAAGTTATCGAGTTCGCCTAATAAGCACATCTCAATTAAATAAACAGCCACTTTTATACGACATCAGTTTGTTCCAAAAGCCAATGGTCAGTTGTGAAGTTCTTGATTTGGAAGAATAGCGATAAAAAATCAAACTGGTGTAATTTCAGCAGTTAAGGTTCACCGTTCTAAAAGCCATCATTCATGGTTGTTGCAGTGAATAGTTCTCGATAATGCCTCTTGCTATTTAGCCTTCATTGTAGGTGCACTATTTAGCGCACATTTAATGCCTAACTCTAACTGCTAACCCCTAATCCTTTGAAATGGCGGGCCGACACCATGTCACTACCCCCAGGGAGGTCTGAGCAAGTTATGTAAGTAACACTGTGTCTCACAGTTTCAAATAGCGACTCCACTGCTAGTATCATCTCTGAAACTACAGTACACACCGATGCAGCGTTGCGTGGACTTTAGACTTAGACTTGCTTCGTTGCCTGGGATGCTGATATGGCACTGGCTGTGTAGAGGCATACCCATGGTCCACCTCTACAACAGGCACAAAGACACATAGTCCATTAACTGCAAGGACTGAAAGGCATACTGATCAGGCCAGTCGAGAGGATGGTGTAGAGGAGAGGGTAAGCTACCCCGGCCCCACAATCCACAAAAGAAAGTCAAGAAACCCTGTATATAATACTTATGAAACAGACACAGTGGTATAACGTAGCTGCTACTGATCTCTAAACAAAGTTGCATCTGCAACTTCGATTAGCACTGAAATCAACTCCTTGAATAGCCACTCAATTGCACAAGACAAGCACATGCTCGTAAACATAACCAAATGCATCACAAGGTGATGTAGGGTGCTCTTGTCATTAACTAGCCATTTGTTCTTTACATTATGCAAGACAAGGCCAGGGGTTCTAACTAGAGCTCTGCACAGGCTGGGCGGCCCAGCCCGTTACGGGCTGGGCGGCCCAGCCCGTTACGGGCTGGGCTGGGCTTGAAAATTTCTTCTAGAAATCGGGCTGGACTGAGTAGTTACCGAGCCGAGCCGGTTTAGCTCGTAAAATTACAATTAGTCAGATTTGCATATTATGGCGCCATGAAATTTGAAGTTGTGGACTCTGGGCACATTAGGTCGGCAGGGAAAGCAGAAAGATTCTCTCTGGTCCACAGTAGGCTCTGTCTGTCAATGGCTTTTTACTTCCATGCCTTTCCCTCTTTTGACAGCAGTGCAGTGGAGAATCACTTCAGAGTGGCAGGAGCAACTAAAGCACGTGAGACTGACCTAAGTTACCCAGCAGTAGGCCTATCAGATTACGCTGGAATATGCCTGTTGCTACTTCCTCTTGCCAGCCAGTGGTGGCCATAGCATAGGCCTCTCGTCAGGGGTTTGCAGTACCCGCCTGTAGCGCAGCGAGTGAGCGATCGCTCAGTGTTGCTGGATGCACGAAGTCTGTATCTCAACGTCGCACTGCTCTCACCAGACAACGTTGACAACATTCTGTTCTTGCATAAGATAGGCCTAATCTTACAGATTCCAATAAACAGGCCTAAGGTTTTATTTCTGTTCGCCTATAAGACAATGATGATTCTAACTATTTCAGTTTTGGACTGTTGTCGTTTAATAATTGACTGGTGGCATTTGCGCAAAATGTTGTATTTTAATTTTTGTCTATGGGCCGGGCCGGGTTTCAATTATGCCGGGCCGGGCTGAAATATCACAAGTAGTTAACATGCTGGGTCAGGCCGAAACGACATCAGGCCAAACCGGGCCGGGCCATGAAATTGGCCTGTGCAGAGCTCTAGTTCTAACTTCTCAAAGTACACTTTTGGTAACTGCTGCAGTGCAACTATCTGTGCAGAGCAAATATTTTGTACAGCTGTTCACCTTCTTGGAAAATCAAGGTGATGAAAAGCAACTGGCTTTACTATGCGATAGTAAATAGAAATGCCCATGTTGAACCATTATCAATATGTTCATAAAAACTTTCTAAAAGTTACAGCAGAAACAGATAGATATCAGTCAGAATCTACTTACCACACTGATGCGAGTTTGCAATTCCAATCCCAAGACCACGACGTGTGACACGAGATTCAGTTTTTACGTCGTCTACAGACACAAGCATCCACTCTCCAAGCATTTGACTTGTATTATGTAAAATGTACCTTCATCGACATACTGAATAACACTAATGCCAACCCTAAAGCACTTTCTTCTCCAAAAACTGGCATCAGGACCCAAAATTCGCAAAATAAGCCTAGACATAATTTTTGACTTGGGAGTCAGAACTTGACCCCTTTCAACTCAAGGCTGACATTCCATGACTCAACTCTTACTATACTATACCTGCAACAGTGCCAAGACGTACAAAAATTGTGTGTGATCCAGCGTATGCAAGGCCCAATCCCCCTTCACAAAACTTCGCCTAGTGAACCCACAGAACATCATGAAAGCTCTATCGTTTGATCGTTTGCTAGACTCTATTAGCACACTACCATTGCGTATGTTAGTATGCACAGTATATGCATCCAGTATGTTCTGTGAGCTATCGACGGCCAATAAATATATACGGTAATTCTTGATTTTACGCTATTATGACGACGATAGCTGGGTCTGCAAAAAACAAAGCGTACTACTACTACGTGGCACGGCAGTTTTTAATCAAAATTTGTCATATACTAACCCGTTCCACAGCGATCGAGATATGCAGCAGCTTCCAGTAGCGCTTCGATTGATGTCTTTGGCATATTTCACGAAAAAACGTTCGCAAATTCGGCTGCACCGCAACACAAAACGATACAGCAGCTGCTTGTCAAGTGCCAAATGGCCAGCAAAGCTGCTTGGGGTCACAGGTCATGTACTGACCCAATTATCTCTACATGGTGCGCAGAAAGAGTTTATAAAAATAAACTCTTTTCCCAAAGGCGTTGCAACTACTATCGCGATATTTAGGCTAGTTGTAACGTCTTTGATTTTCCAAAAGTCCAAAACATAATACCGCGATAGGCCTACAATACGATTATACGACTGGGCTCCAAAAGATTTTGCGTCAAAAATGCCATTTTTCGTTGGTCAAAAATGCAAATTTCGTCAAAAATTTTGCCAAAAATCCCGAATTTCGTTTACAAGAAAACCATCTGTCGCTAGGGAAGACACACTACAGCCTATATACATGTAGTTCCTGCTGCACTACTGACCTTCAAAGTCATCCAAGGTCAATGATGTTTTGTCATTTGAAAGCCAATAGGCCTATGTGACAATTGTTATTTAGTAATTAATAGTAACCTTGGCTTTATCTCTCACCGTTTCTGACATACCGGTACAGCCACTTATAGCTTGAAACTTTCCATTAAAAATTGCGGCCAAACCGCTGCAGAAGGAGACATGGTTACTATTGACAGCCTATATATAAATTCGCCAGCACCCTATTCGATGGTAGTTGGTACCATTGCCGACCCCCTATGACTTACCGTTTAACCACAATACCGCACGATTGACATACCGTAGTGCGTTATGACCCTTCAAGGTCGTCCAAGGCCAATGATTTTCATGTCATTTGAAAACCAATATGCGACTTCCTAATAGTAATCAGTGACAACCTAGACCCCATCTTGCACCGTTTAACCACAGTACATCCGTGACAGACAGACCGACAGACAGACTGACAGAGAGACAACAATCGTGCCATAGACGCCCTCTGTAGCACGTAAAAGCATGACCTATGTTGGTGGTGCGTAAGCGACGCATATGTAGTAAGTATTGTTTTGCATTAAGTTTTTGCTCGAGTTTTCTTGTAGGCCTACTGCATGACTTCCAGATTTTGTACACTGACGTCCAAATTTTTTTTTAGCTTTGAAGTCATGACTTCCTAAAAATTTAGGTCTATTGAAAACTTTGACGGTCAGCCAAAAACACGAAACTTGTAATGGCTGTTCTTCTTATTGTGTACGTAGGCCTGTAACTGATCGAATGATACTGCAAGTATCAGGCAGATTGTATGACGTACTGCTGATGTGACAGAGAGGCGGTGACGATGCCAGCAGCAGTATCATCGATGCACTACCGTCGGCGGCACTTCGCGGGATGCCAGGTGTCCAGCTTCTTCATATTTTCTCAGTTCCATCCTCCCAGGTGTGGTCGACTCACACGGCTCATTTGCCCATCAATTCGTCGAGCTATAGGCCTACCGCCCACCGCGGCGGCGTCGGCCAAGGCCATTATCGACTGTTTAGACTGCACGCGTGCGTCAGTCACTGACACTGTCAGCCAGTGGCAGTTAACACGCGCACAGAAGCAAGCCGCTGTGAAATATCTGCCGTGATATGACTTGCCCGGCAGAATGATGTATGCAGTGTTATAGAGCGGCAGAGTAGGCCGGGCGGCGTCACGACGGGAAGCGACTGATAATGTTAATCAAATGGGTACCTGCAGAGCAGAGCGCCGTGGCCTGAGGCTTCGTACTACCGACGTCAGTCACTCTGTCATTTTGTTTACACTTGATTTCCCCGGCTGCAACAGACTCAACATCATGTCGTCTCTCTTTAACACACGGAATGACTAGCTGAGTGATGAGCTTTGTAGCCTAGGGGCTCTATACCTAGTCAAAGTTCTGTGCTTGTCGTAGCCGCCAACTCATGGACTAACGCATGCGTGGTTCACGCACTTGGAGTTGACAGACGTTCCACTAAAGCACAGTAAACCATTAACGCTCTAATCTTTATACTCAGCACTGCATAAAATTCTATAATAAGCAGGCAGCTAGGTTGGCGATAGTGATATCCGCCGGCGTGGTACATCACATCACTCAACGCCCACTCTTCTTTGAACGACTTTGCTCATTAATTCGTCGATGCGCGCCCAGTGGGTGATCAGATCGGCGGGCACGTCACCACTCCCCGAGCTGATAAGCTAAACGAATAACGACAAGACGACTGACTGCTTAGCACCTCACGCCAGCTGATAGATAAATCGACTGCCTATATTCGTGATGAACTGGACTGGCGTGCTAGACCGACCACTTTACGTAGTCGTCGACGCAGACGGACTACAGCGGAGTCATTCTACCGTAGAACAGTGAGTTACAGCAGTCCAGGCTACTGCTGCTGCTGCTGCTGCTGATCGTGTGACGTCATGTGTGACGACAGTGCTGTCAGGCGGACTCTGCCCGTGCCGACGTCGTTCTTTATCGAGGACATTATCTTCGCCGATGACAGGCCGCATTCAGCGGATCATCGCGCTGTTGTGGTCCGTCCGTGGGAGAAGCAAGGCGGCACTGAGACGACGTGGTTGACGGCGGCTGCGTATGTGACGCTGTATAACTGGCAACAAGCGATCAACTCCACCGCTACCACTGTGCCTGTCTCGCCGCTCTGTGCGCTCTATGAGATGACCAACAACAACTTTGTGCACGCTCTAAACGCCGACAGCTTACGAGGTTGGGACATGGGGTCTGGAAAATAAATTAATTTCATCTGTTTATCTGTTTGAATTTACATCATTACCTCAAAATATTAATTCACATTAGTGCATGGAATCAAGCGTGCCACGGCCATAATGGCTATCTCTGTCTGTCTCAGAGCGAATAGGAAAGAATTCGCAATTCAGAGAACTACTCTTACAATTGAAGCGACTGCAGAAACGTGGTTGGTTTCTATAGATTTCAACGAACATTATTGTGCTAAATATTAAGCGTTGCTGTGTGTAGGCCATAATTCTGCTATGACGGAGTCATCGGCGAATGGAAAACAAAGCGCGTTTCAATATTCTAGAATTTAGTCAAAAAGTCTAATGACTTTTTTTGTAAATTATCAGCGTTTAGCTAACTGCAGTGGCGAATTGTCATATCTGTGGCATTTAGAGATAAATGTATTTTTTGGCAGAACCATAGCCTAGGCAATATGAAGCAAATAGGCCTACATAGATCTATAACATAGATCTTGTATAATGTACCTTGTAAAAAATAGCGACGCGTCAGAACGCACACTGCAACGTCGGCCGCTTCCCGTTCGTCTTGTCATTGAACCGGAATCTCCCAACTTCTTCAAAAGCATGTTTAAACTTTTAAATGTCAACCCTCAGCAAAAAAGTTTACGAATTAACGTCGCTTTGCAAAAATCTCAAATTTATATTAATTTTCTATCAAAATGCGAACTCCAGCCGTGCCTGTATTGATCGCTGCACAATCTCATCTGGTCTGCGTCAGCGTGTCATCAACGAAGCAATAGACTATGTGACGTGGATGGCTGCGAGTGCGAACCTGTGTGAGAAGTGGTGGACGAAAGTTCAAACAGTTGCTCTGATATATGAATGCTACTTGATAGATATCTGATGTGACAATTTGGCTTTTATGTGGAGATTTCATATTTGAAAGTATAGGTCTTCTGTAGGCCTATGCCATAAAATTGTTGCCAGATTTGACATAGTATATACACTGTGTCTCAAAAAACATCCCCGACATTTTCGATTGTAACTTGAAAACCAATTATCAAATTTTAATTTATGGTAAAAATATTCCTGACACAACTTGCCATCAAATGACCGTTCAGTTTCTCACCTCACTCAATATATGCTTCTGCACTACCTAGGAAAAGCAGATCAAGCGAAATATGTGTTAAAAGAAGCAGAAAACCTGAAAAAAACATCACCAACATTATCGATCGAACCTTGAATAAAGATTAGCATATTTATAATATTTGGCAGAAATATTTCTGACACAACTGGCTATTAAATAAGTGTTTTAGTTTTTACTTCACCCAACGTCTACTTTTGCACTACCTGGGGAAAGCAGACCGGGCCTAATACGTGTTAAAATAAATGGAAAAACGTCAGAAAATTCCATTTGTCCTAACTTATGGGCCCCAACAGCAGGTCCATTACAAGGTTTGACTGTCTTGCAACAGTGTCTACCAGATGAAATTTAGGAATGTTTGTAAAGTCAGAAGTGACTGGTAGAGCCTGTATTGGTCTAGTGCAGAACACAGCTGTCAAGTAAATGAAAAAAGCGTCTCCTTGCCTGTGTTCGCATAGCGGGCCAACACTTCAAACAATTTTACTGCAGGCAGTTGAAAAATGGAAAACTGAATGAAATGTCAGCCACAGTGTCAGAAATGTGAACAAAATGTGTTTTTACGCGTTATGTTAATTAAGCAATCTTACCGCATTGGATAAAAAAGTGATATTTCGCTGGTTGTGATTTTTGCACGTAGTGCAGAAACAAACGTTGGTTGAGGTGAGAAACTAAATAGTCATTTGATGGCAAATTGTGTCAGAAATATTTGTACCAAAAATTATCAAAATCTTGTATTGGTTTTCAAGTTACAGTCAAAAAAGTCGGGGATGTTTTTTGAGACACAGTGTAGTACGAACATATAAAACGAGATGTGATGGGCATTTGCGTTTATTTTAAATTTTCTGGTGGTATGTTTCTGCCACAAATTAGCAAAATCTGACAAAATCTGACAAAAATGTTACAAGAATAAAAAATAAACTTTTTGGAGACTCAATAGTACCTTTAAGGATTAGATGAACTGTAGGAGGACATGAACTCTTTTGAATAAACGATTTTGCATAACTTATAAATTGTTTTGTTAAGCCTAGCCTATACTGCTGAACATTTAAATTTTGCACGGTAGTGCGACAACATATGTTTGAGATCTTAGATTATATAGTTAGTATAGTCACGGTTTTCAGCAAATTGCAGCAGTGATTGGATTATCAAACTTGTTTCATCTTTGCGGGCAAAATTTTGCGTGTTATATTTTAAGTCTGCAGAGTGTTTTTATTCAGTTCTTGTGCGTCTGTCTTGGAGAGATGACGGCGCAGAGATGTACAGTATTTTCCCATGCAGTTGTCTCTGTAACCGCATGTGCGCATGCATCCGTGCGTGCTTCTGTGCTCGATATTTTAGTATCCCAGTGAACGATATTCCGCCGAACATGAGTTGATAAGTTTAGGCCATCCAGGGTACCTGAATCCTGATCTGTATCCAAGAATTGTTGGACGACATTTTTGGAAAGTGGGTAAGGCCTGTGAAACAATAAGATACGACGTACCGGCTAGACGGCAGCATTGTTTTGGCGAAGGTATGAAATCTTAAATTTTCATTGTGTTTGTGACGCATTCTGGCGTAAAAAGATAAGTTAGCAAATCCTTCAATGTATGACGCGGAATGAAAGAGAAGTATTAAGATGTCAGTCGGTAAGTCGGAAAAAGCGCGGATCGACGAATAGATCACTGCAGGGAATCAGCGGGTGGACGTGTATGTGTGAGTCTGACAAGAAGCTGCAAATGATGAGCAATGATTAGTTCAAAGGCATTCCAGTGTCGATCACCGACTGTATAGTATAGGCCTAGATTTACTCCGCCCAATGATCGTCAGTCAGCTGACCTAACTTTCTTATACAGAGTAGCTCAATAAAACCTAGCCCCAATATTTGTCATAGGCCTAACTGCATCAAATATTAATTTATTTTCAAAGCCTTTAATTCGCCAGTGAGTTTACAATTAATGATCCCATCACGCGTACCCTATAAACGCGTTCACACCGATTTTGTTTTTTTCCCTTTCGACATCTTCTCCATTGTTTTTGAGTTACAAGCCCGTATAATGGACAGACAGACAAACAAACGGGTGGATGGACAATACTCGAAATTTCTCCTAATAGGATGACCGCCATATAATCTTAGCAACATTTCGTATACTGTGACCTTGTTTATATTTCAAAGACTCGGCAGTAAGCAGTTATTTTGATCACTATGTATTTTCAGTGTCAGCGTTGTACGAAGTGTCGGATGGCGGTCGTCAAAGATTGCAGCATCATCAGCAGGCGTCGGGCGTGACGTCATCACAGACTGCAGCGGCGAGTTTAGTCGTCAAGAAGCGTCGCAAGTCACGCACGGCTTTCACCAGTTACCAGCTGCAGCAGCTGGAGCGAGCGTTTTCCCGCCACAAGTACCTGCTACCAGCTGACCGTGACGTCACAGCACGACGACTCGGGCTCAGCAGTGCCCAGGTGTGTCAACATCAGCTACCTATTTCTCGTACTTTCCGACGTCGCGAAATCCGCCGGGGTGAGAGCAATCGATTTAGGGGCGATTCTATTTCGTGACACCTGCACACCTATCCTTTCTCGCGGCAGCATATTCTGTGGATCCAAGTCATCAAGTGTCAGTGTTGGCAAAGTGTGGGAAAGTGTCGTAACTCATAAACTCCGCTAACGATAGCAAAGTCCGAGGGGACGGAGCCCAGCCGCTATTTTATGCAATTCTATAGGACACCGCAGAGAACAGTGGCAGATTCAGAGGCGGAGGGAACGCCTTCCTCTACTGACTGGTTGCATTTCATAACCAAGTGAAAATTTTGCACAAAATACATTATTTCTGTACAAAATTTTAAAAAAAATTAATGTTCTGAGAAACGGCCACAGAAAATACCGTTTGTTTAATGTTACTAGCGTACATGTACATAAAGACCAGCCAATAAACTCATACGATCACGGATATGTATTATAATGCTGATCATGTGATGTTTCATATATTTCATTTTGGGGGCAGCATTTACTGTCTCATTTCTGTAGTTGGGAGCTGCTGTAAGCTTATGCATGTCGCCGTTTATGCTTTGTAGTACTCGTAGTTATGACTATTTTAAATTAAGCTTACTGCTTTTGATAACTTCATATAACTATTGTAATTACCTCCGCCAAGGAGGTAATGTTTTTGCAAGACTTTGTTTGTTTGTCTGTTTGTCTGTCTGTGTGTCAGCAAGATAACTCAAAAAGTTATGGACGAATCTTTCTGAAATTTTGAGGGTATGTCGGGCATGGCACAAACTACCAGTGGTTCAATTTTGGGGGTGATCCGGAAGGAATCCTGGATTCTGGATCACTTTGAAATTTTCGTTACCATTGCGTTAAAGGGGGCATAGGGGAACCGCTGGCAAAGTGAATATGGTGCCGCCACCTGGCGAATAACATTGCCTTGGCGGAGGTACGTGCGGGCTATAACTGCTTTCTAGTCAGTAACTACTTTTATGTAGTTAACTATTTTAACTACTATTTTAAAAGGTGTAACTACTGCCAACCACTCGGGGAGTGATTAGGCCTGTAACTAGTAGTTTGTAGCGTGTAGTAAAAAGTGCTCGTCGGTCGTTGCAGGTGATCACGTGGTTCCAAAACCGACGCGCGAAACTGAAGCGCGACTTGGAGGAGTTGCGAGCCGATGTCGACGCCGCTAGAAGTTTGACGTCATCACCGACCGTTGCCAGCAAAAACAGCATGAGCAACAACAGCAATGATGACAAGTCGAAAACGTGAAAATGCAACTGCGCAGCGTATCGTTACATAAACGCCTTCACATATTTAGGCTCGGCACACTGTGTTCGTCCGGTAAAACGGCCATTGATTTTTTATACATAGGCCTATCTTCAACAAAAACTTACAAAGGTATATGTTTTGAAAAACATTCATTTAACGTGAATTATTCATCAGGTATAAAAATGTATCTTAAATATTCGCATATTAATGGCGTAATACGACGATAAATGAAAGAAGATAACTTGCAGTAAGCTACTTTGCGTCGAAAAACGTTAGGCCTATACCGGCTAGCCAGTTAATAAAAGAGTTTAATAAACGCAGTTCAAACAATTAGATTAAAGTACAGTGAAGTATAAAGTTCATTGAAGATTGTAAAATGTACACAAATTTGTTGAAGCATTATGTACAATACTGTGGCCTTTCGATGGTGTCGAAATGCCGTATTCTGGACCAATAGCAGTTTTTTACAGTCTGATCTGATATTATTGTAATGGTTCGGTGCACAAAACGTAACTCTCTAAATAGCATACACTCGTACCCTCGTCTCAAATATTAAGCCTAACTATTTTTAAAAACATTTTTTTATTTACCAAATCAGTGATGAAATTCAAAAAAACATTAGACCTAATTGTTAAAGATTTCATCGAGGCGACTGAAAACGCGAGTGGCGAGGTACATGACATCGCAAAACCGTCAAAATTGCAGGGACTGGCATCCCGAGACAACGTGACACCATATAGCAGAGACATCACGAGACTTGTTTTGATGTATTTGCTAATTATATAGCAGCAATATGTTACTGAATAATTAGGCTAGACGTCTTCATCGTACAGTTTCGGCAGTCTGTCATATAAAAGAAAATGCGCATTACTACGGTAATGTCCGCATGGCAAACAGGACATCTAGCAACCTTATCTGACACGCACATACACAAGCTTTACACAAGTACTTTGAGCAAAGCTCATGAGACGCGCGACAGCCTTAGCAGTTCCTGTTTGCAGGTTGTCTTGGTCTATCTCCTGCCATTTTTACGCAATACACTCTTTCTGTGTGCCTCGCAGCCGAAAATCGCCAAAAACACTAAAACCCGCCATTTTGAAAATTCAAGGTCATTCAAAGCCATCGATGTTGACACCATTAAAAGCTGGTCACTAGTTCTTGTTATGATAAGCAGCATGTCCGCGCCTATCTGCAAGCGTTTTTACGCTACACGAGCCAATAGCAGTATAATAACAACTATTTAGAAAGGGTACCCTTCTTTGACGCCCGCGTGCGCCGTTCTCCTTGAACCTAGGGGGCCGCGACTTGCAGTGCTAAAATCTACGTTTAATGCTGAAAAATTCTTATGCAGGTTGTCATGATCTATAGTCGTTCAAGGTCATCAATGTTGACACGCATATGAAGTTCATCACCAAGGCTTGTTATGATAAGCAGCATGTCTGTGCCTATCTGTAACCGTTTTCACGTTGTACAAGCCAATAGCGGTAAACATTTTAAAAAGGAAGGTTCGACCGCCTCACCCAGGGTCACGAGTCGTTGTGGCAGCCCCAGTAAAGATTTTGTGATTGATTCTAGGTGTCGCCGTTTTGATACAGTGCCACGGTGTGACGGACGGACAGACGGACAGAGTAACAGACACCTAGACGATGGTCAAGACGCGCGAAGCATTACATGCTGTCGCGCGTAAAAACCGTGCATGTCCACATGGCACCAGTACGAGGCACACTTCACAGTAGTCGTCAGATGCTGATGCAGCTGCTGCTGCAGTCACGATTTTCCGATGCCGCTGAGGTGACGTCACTGCTGGCGCCTGACTGGCTTCGTCATCGTCCTCGCTGCTGCTGCTGCTGTTGACACGCGGCTGTAGGGACTTCGTATGAGCGCCGACAGAATATAGCTGATAGCTCGCAGAGCCTATCCAAATATTTCCGTACAGAGTCTACCAGAGAAAGAATTCTGAACATCCGTTGACAGTAAACATTTGTATGTTTGAAGTATTACGCGTTACGTATTTTTCTCCGTTTTTCTGCTTTTTGTACATCGTTGATTTGTTGCAAATAACTACACTGTCGAATGTAGCACAAGATAAATGCCCGATACAGTATCAAAACGACTAACAAACAAGAAGCCCAGCTGTCGCTATAGTATAGCCGACCTACTGGTTGTCAGTGACGCACTTCAAGTTCATCCAAGGTCGATGATTTTTTATCTAATCTGAAAGGGTATATGCCAGTTTCTATTAGTAATTAATAATAACCTTGGTCCTATCTCTCACGTTTCCTAGATACAGCCATTTATAGCTTAAAACTTTCGATTAAAAATTGCGGCCAAACCGCTGCAGATAGAAATATTACTATTGACAGCCTATAAGAAGTCGCTAGCGCCCTATCCAATGGTACCATCGCCGACCACCTACGACTGACCGTTTAGCCGCAATACCGCACGATTGGCATACCGTAGTGCGTTATGACTTTTCAAGGTCATCTATAAAGTCATCAATTTTCATAAAATTTGAAAGCTAATATGCGACTTCATATTAATGATCAGTAGCCCTATCAATAGCAATTTTTTCATTGATTAGCCACATTACATCCGTGACAGACGACAGGCAGACAGACTGATGGACGGATGACAAGTTTGACAACCATGCCATAAGCTCGACCGTCACTTACGGTCGGCTAAAAAGCCAGATCATTGTACTGAGTTTGAGGTAAAAACAAAGATAGGCTAGTGAGAGATCGTTCACCAGCCAGTACCCAGATTGGTCCGATCTAGTGGCGTAGTCACAAACATGAATTAGGGACCTCCACGCCTTTTCTTCCCTTTCCTTGCCTTTTCCTTCCTCCATTCTTTTTACCTCTCCCATTTCTTCTATTTTTCTTTCTTTCCCCTCTCTTGTCTTAGAAGTAGGCCACCTAGAATACAGGTAGGGATCTAGAGGAGCGCTGTGAGCTTCTCCAGCGAGGTAACCGAAATCAAGCATTATATCTTCAAAATATGATATCTGGTG
>Ga0209367_1003678_pt1 | contig 20951 bp, 10 predicted proteins | sample WorMetLIZISLAND2_FD_187412 | JGI IMG/M metagenome (GOLD analysis project Ga0209367, IMG submission 187412) | Marine gutless worms symbiont microbial communities from Max Planck institute for Marine Microbiology, Germany - Olavius geniculatus... ...
GAACGGCAATTCACGCATTAAAATGAAGTTCCAGGCATGGCGATCAGTCACTACTGATCCATTTATACTGTGCATGGTGTTTTGTGAAGAAATAAAATAGATAGACGCTCCCGTATAGATTTGCAATAGAACGTATTTTTGACAGCAGACGATATCGTTGAGATCGTTGCTATGAAGACGTTTACTGGCTACGGCGTCCACTCGCAGTGCATGCTGGGTAATTTAGCGCAACACCGCAAATTAAGGTCACTGTCAGCCAACCAGGTTGGCATAAAGTAGGCTCAGTTGACGGCGGATCAGCTAATCGCCGATCACGTAATTGGAGATCGAAAATGCACGGAAAAACGAAACACAGTTGATCGACGATCAATTCTGAACATCAAGTTACTGCTTATGTTGCATACGTTTTTATGCATTTTCAATAAAAATATCATTACGATTATTGTTATAATCACTATGAATAGATAGATGAGAATACTCAAAACATCAGAGAAGAGATCTGGCGGCGGTGACACCAGCAAATACGCTGACAGACACCTAACTACGTCAGTCAGTCTTTAATGCCCAATAAAAGCTATTAGGCTTATTTTTTTCTCAGCAGCATGCCCCAATCCTAACGTCCAATGGACAGCAATGGGCATCAACTAAGTTATAACTACTTCATAACTATTGTTTTTATAAGGTAGTAGTAACTATTTTGAACTACTTCAAAAACAGTTAAAAATACTTGCCTTACGTGCCACAAAAGTAGTTAACTACTTAAGCAACTACTTTTCACCGTACTGCACATTTACAGAAAATTGATGACGTAATTAACCGGTCAAAACAAAAACCACTTCAGCGGCATAAATCATAGGTCAAGAACACAATCCAGCCCATGTGGACCTAATAAATGGCCTGGCCCTGAACACCAAAGTATGCTAACATCTGGATAACTTTTTACCATTTTCAAAGATACACTGTGAGTACAAAAAGAGTCTACAGTTTAAAATTTGTAATGGAGTTAATGCACTATACTCAACTTTAACAAAATCTACACGTCACATGGTAAAAGTCTAACCTGGAACAGTTTGGCAGCAAGCTTGAGTCCGTCATCAGTCTTCATATCCTGACTGTTGGCAACGTGCGTCTGCATTGCACCGACTGAGAACAGGACGCAGACTTTCTCATATGCTGCTGACGCCACGGCTGTGACACCCAGAGACAGACACAGTGACAACTGAATAATAATGATCAAAATGCAGGGTCTTAAAACTCTTAAAGTACTACAACTCGTTCTGGTGATGGGAAAAAAAGAACCACAAAACCTCCTCAGTAAAGGAGGCTAATGTCCCTTCTCACTGTGAAGCCAGGAGCTATGTTCAACGTTGAAACAGCTAAGTTTTTGTGTATTTTTGCAGTCGTCCTCGGCTATAAGCAACTCATCCTCCAAGACAAAAAAGATTTCTAGGCCTTGCAATGTTGACAGCAACATTTACTTATTCCAGACAAACAAAACAGCAACACCACTAACAATGCAAAATAACAAAATGAGCACATGAAGCAAATCACTAAACACAGCTACCATGCAATAAAGTGCTAAGGCATTACTCCATGGTATGCCAGGAGCTACTTAAGAGTTACTAAAATACAATAAATGCAAATTATGAAGTGAAGAAGAAGGAGATTCCGCATAGACCAAGGTCCGTTGCGTGGGAGCTCATCCCTTTTACAGGGCTTTGAGCCGACAAGGGTGAAGCCGGTGCGATGGTTCACCTGCCCGCAGGCAGTCATCCACCGCAGTACTAAGCCCAATTAAGCTAGCATACAGCCCAGGTCGGCCGGATGGCCGGCTCAAGTTAACAGCCAGCGCCTTTAACCGACCGGGTCAGTATACTAGCAGTCCTGGCCACAGGGGCTACTGTTGCGCAGAACTCGCCGTTTCTTCCCTAGCGATGGGCGTGACCACCGCTAGTACTCATTTTACCATCCCACAGAGGGTAGAAGGCTGAGTCGACCTAGCTGGCAGGCTGCGCACCGAGATGGTTTACCTGCCCGCAGGCAGTCACCCATCGCGGTACTAACCGGGCCCAGCGTAGAGTAACTTCGTTTCATCCAAAATGCGTTACAAACTACGCCACGCCACCAACCTAAATTATGAAGTGGAGTGAGCCTAAACCTACTACTCTGCTCTGCTACTACTATTATGACGTTAATAATCATTAGATATGAACAAACCAAACCAAAGTAAATTTCTTACGAAAATGTGATGTGCACGCAGAGCATCGATAAAAGAGCAAAAACCGTGAATACTGTAAACATAACTATTACTACTGGTAACTGAAATAAATTAGTCGATGAAATGCAACACTGAAAATAAAACCAAATAACACAAAAGAAAAAGCGAAAAAAACGTTATAACATAAACAACACTTAATTAACAGCTTGGTGAAAATTTTTTCTTGCAAATTTTCAGAAAATTAAGCATTAAAAATGTATACTTATCAACAGCAAAATTAAGAATATTCAAAAGCCTTCATACATTCCAAAAAAAAGAACAGAAGTTAATACTATGTATTTATTCCAATAACTAACACAATATATGATGACATAGAATCATGAGAGATAACAGTTAACATTCAGATTATAATGTGAGAAAAGAAAATCAAGCACATCAAATTGTGGCATTTACATATATGAGATTACCAATTTGGAACAAGATCTGCCCACAAAATGCTTATGAAACGGGACTACTTTGCTAAAACTTTTTCAGCCAACCCTATTCATGATCACTACTATGAATTTTTTTTCCAAAAAAACGTTCCGATATAAGTGCAACAATATCAACTCCACTTGAGCCTCATACTTCAAACGGTATATTCCACAACTGCAACTGGTCAATTTTCTGTGCAAAATGACAAAAGAATGTCACAAAAAAACAATACAGAGACATTACCGATTGCATGCAGAAAACAAATGTCATGTCGTCAGCATGATAATTACAAGTTGTTTTCAATCAACAACATTAAAAACAAGTAAAAACACACCAAAATATATCATGCATACAAAATCATTCCAAGCTAGCAACAACAAAAAAGCCATGCAATTCACAGCATACTGATTAAATTTACCTTGCAACTGCTACTGTCACAGCATACAAAGTTTTTAAAAAATACAATTATTCAGAAAAACAAAATATGCTATACACAGTTTCAGTAATGCATTATTTCATGCTAAACAACCCCATGTAGATTCATCAAATTACAACCTTTTTATTATTGTTCTTGTTGACGTTTCGGCAACCTCTGCTGCCCTTGTCAAAACGACTGTCTGCCAGGTGTAGCTGTGGCGGACAGTAAGTAGTCATAGATGTGTGGAAGTTAGTAGGACTCCTCGTCTCGGTTCATCGACATCGACGACATCTGTGACTACTAACTGTCCACCACGGCTACACCTGGCGGACAGTCGTTCCGATGAAAGCAGCAGCAGTTACCAAAACGTCAACAAAAACAATGATGAAGAGGCTGTAATTTGACAAATTTATTATAACTTATTACGTTACGTTTCAACCTATAAGTCTATTCAAAAACCCACGTAGACTTACACAATGGTTCATTTTCTTATTGCCAATTTCCCAAATTCTCTTTTTACTAAATCAACAGCCTTTTCTTAGCACTGAGCTGAAATCTCAATTTCCAGAATCTCTCAACATCAACAATGCATAGTTGTAAAAAAAACCCAAAATTTATGTGCCAAATCTTCCAAACTGCTGACAAATGTTGCCCACATAAACAGCCATTTGACAGATCTAGCTTCGTTTGCCAGCAGTACCCCTAAAGTCTTCCTAGGCAGTTTCTCGGGACCAGAATCATGTAACCAACGTTTATACTGACAGATGACTCCACAAAACTTAAATAATTTCAGGCACATTATCTGCAAATACAACCAAAATTTGTTTAAAATTTGACAACAAGAAAAATAATGTGATATAGTATAAATTTATCAAACCAACTAAAAATATTTGCTGCAATGCTGCTCGACTATAAACTTTTACTATCAAAATATTTTTCTTACTTTTGGTCTTCTTTGAGAAAGCATCCTGCCAGATGAAGTTAATCCGAAGCTATCACAAAGCACACAGCAGCCAGTAACATAAGTAAAAAATACAGCAGCTAATGTAACTGCAATTTGTCTTTAAATAGACTCATAGGTTGCAACATAACTTAATAAGTTATAATAAATTCATCAAATTACAACCTTTTGATTAATGTTTTTGTTAATTATTATTGTTACTGTCCACCGCAGCTACACCTGGTGAAAGAAGGCAGCGGTGGTTGCCGAAACATCAACAAAAACAATAATCAAAAAGTCGTAATTTGATGAATTTATTACAGCTTATTAAGTAACTGTAATTTGGTTGATTTTTCACAACTATTTAATAGAGCTGTAATTAACAGGGTTGTTAACAATACTTGTGAAAAGTATTGGCAATACCAATATTAATACTTTGGCCAAAAACTATTCCCAATACCAATACCGATACTGTTGCAGAGAAGTATTGACAATACCAATACCAATACTTTTCAGGCAATACATTTTTCTACTCATTCAGCAATCACAGGTGCATTTAAGGGGGGTCCAGCTGGCTGACCTTCTTTTTTCCTTCATCGGTGTGGTAGTCAACTTCAACTACAGTGCGTTAAGATTTTGCATTCCACCTATTTTCCACCTCAAGTTAACAAAAAGCCCCCCTCCCCTATGTGGGACTCTATAGAACAAAGACAGCAAAGTGGTCTCATTTTTTCACTTGCCACGCTTGCTATAAGACTAAGTTGAGTTGTTGTCCAAACAAGAAATGCTACCCATAGGCAGTGACAACCATACATAGTGGTAAAAATTTTTTACCGCTATGACACCCATACAACTAACGGCTGCCCTTTGTTTATCAAGCAACAAAAGGCTGAAAGCTCTTTCTGACTAGACGCTCTGTCCCAGGACCCCACTGGGGCCCGAGGGCTCCACTGCCAGACCCTCGTTATAAGCTTGCCTTCGCTCACTGTGAATCCACCCCTGGCATTTATTATGTTTAGTCGCTTGCTGATGCAGTGATTTAGTAAATCTAGTGGTCGCCATGGAATTAAGTACAGATATTAAGAAGACTCATAAAAATCAAGACTCGAGAAAAATCTCCATCTCGAGAATTATATTTCTTGCCTTAGAGAATTAAACAGTTTGAATAAGACGCGATAAACAGCTTCTAGTGCTCGTCAGTGAGTTGCGTCGACAGTTGACGGCAGTAATTATACTAATTACGTTGCGTGAGGAGTGTCAGCTGGACTGTAGCTCGTGGTCGGGTTTCAAAGCAAACGTTTCCGAGTCTGTTGTGAGAATTTTGACACCTGTTCTTTCATCCAGGGAGCAGACGGATCCCAGCACGTGTGTCCATCCCTTGTTGTTTAGGGCCTACGTCTTCCAGCACGGTGCACCGAGGCCTAACTGCGTGCGTGAGGTCAGACACCCGCGATGTTGTGCCTCAAGCGTCATTGTGCAGCAGCCGCAGTGGCATTGCTTGCTGAGAAAAGTATTGGTATCAAATATTGCCAAAAAATAGCTGAAAAATATCGCCGATACCCATTTTGATACTACGGACGAAAAGTATCGGCGATAGTCATGCCAATACTCCAAAAGTATCGCCGATAGTATCAGTAGCGATACCAATACTGCGATATTAACAACCCTGGTAATTAGCAAGTTAAATTAATGCGTTAACGCATTAAAGAATTAACGCACATTATAAAAATTATTACGTATATGTAAATTTACTCAATTCTGTGAAGCAGGAGCTCCAATATTCCATTAAACTACATTTATTTGACAATCGAATAATATTCAAGCAATTAAAAATTGTTTTGTTGCCATTCAGTCACCACTGTCATGGTCGTGCAACATAGGGACGACTTCGTGGGCTTCATTCTACTAACCCTCTCAATATAATCCAACTACAATATCAGCAATGTTAATGACATTTTATGAATGCATTAACGCATACATTTAAAAAATTAATGCTTCAACATCTCTACTATTTAATGAAATAATTAATAACAAAACATTTTCAAAAATGCTGCTAGATGTGAGGTGTGAAAAAAGTTTAATGCAAAACCAATGTCTTGAAATCATTTTATTCAGTACAATGATATGCTCATTCCACGATAAACTTTTTTTCTCAATTAGTAATACTTATTGTAAAAAAAACATTAGGCATCAATGATAAATACCTCAATGCATGCATATTATAAATAAATTAAACAAAACAGTACTTCTGCAATGTTTTTCAAATCAACCTGATTTTCTGCAATTGGCAACTTTCCTTCGATAGCATTTAACTGATCGCAGTACCTGCAAATAAAACAGACCTCATAAAATAAGTAACCTGTGCTGAGAAATAATCATCATGCTACTCAATGCACAATTTTGAGCTTAATTAAGTGGAATTGAGTAAAGTGGGGTAAGCAACGATCATGTCATGTATTATTCAATATCACTGAAACACTGCAACTCGACTACTTACTGTACTATTGGCAATATGTAGCTGGCTGTCAAATGCATAATTTTCAGGCAAAAATTCTGGTAGTAAAAAATTTGTGGAAACGAAAAAAAAGAAAAGAAAAAGAGCTCCTCCCCACAGCTATCTTCAGCAATCAGGACATCATATCAATATTAGCCAAAGAGTGCTATTTATCACAAGGTTCAAGCACAAGTCAAAGCAAAATGCATGTACAGAGACATAGCCACATTCATAACTACATTTTTTCTTCTTCGTAATATGTGCCAACTTCAGTATGTTGAAAGCTACAGCAAGGTATGGTAGACAAGTGGTGGTAAACCTCTGCAGACACAGGATAAGAACAAGTGCTTCAATATGTTAAAAAAGCTGTAACAACTCCAGGTTACTCAGAAATGGGTTGCAACGCCCAGTTCACTGCTGTGACGATGATGATACGACGGGCGTTCAATAAGTTCGAGGACTGTTCTTCTCAGCAAGCACAGAGCGACAGCTGAAAACCAAAACTATTATAAAGCTGTACTGCCACTATTGTACATCACTTACCATGGTCTCATTTATGACGCCACATTGTGACGTCATTATTATTAAGATATCAATGATCGGCATCGACGTTTGTTCAGAGAATTAGATTAGAAAATAATTATAAAAATTTTCTAGTCGCAGAAGGTGTAGAAAATGTAAAAATTTATTGTGGATTATTTGTAGTAATTAGCAGCGACACTTTATCACGTTTGAAAGTATTTTAATAGTTCTCCCGCTTTTGCAGTGATCATTAGTCAGTTAGTGATGGTGTCAGTGTTGGAGCACTGCTTATGGCAAAAACGGTCAGCTGTAGACAAAGCATTTTTAGTTTACTTAAAGAGTTGTTCTTGCAGGCTTTTTTGCTTGAAAGACATACTGTGAATGAACAATATTACCAGGCATTATTGTCTGATGATTACGACCAGCAATTTGCAGCAGTTGACCAGGTTTGCTGCAGAAAGGTGTCATTTTTTAAAACGGCAGTGCCCCATCGTGCAATTGGCCCATTAGACAGTTCAGAAAATTGAAAAGATGGGCTGGGAACAGCTACAGCATTTGCCATACAGTCCAGATTTAGCTCCAAGTAATTTTCATTTGTTTGGACCACAGAGCGAATCACTTGGAGACATTAAGTTTGAAAATGATGAAGATGTTCTACAGCATTTTGACCGGAAATTTCTACAGGTGCCAATAAAAAACTTAATGCTATGGGTTCCAGCCGACTTGCAGAACAATGGCAACATTGCAGTGAACTGCAGGGAGAATATGTTGAAAAGTACATAATTGTCAGAAATGTGCGATTTACTGTAGTTGTATTAAGGACACAGTTCTGGAACTTACTGAACGCCCCTCGTAGTCTTTATTAAAGCAATCAACAGACACACCACTGTTAAACACAATGCAGAACATACTGACATGCTAAAAAACAACTAAAAACAGTCTTTGTACAATACACGGTACATAAAATTGCACTCATCAATATTATTTATTTAGGAGGGAAGTTCGTAGTTATGCAGTCGTGGACTCGTGGACGTGTGCAATATGGTGTACTGCGCTCGGGTGGTAAGAGTGGTCGAAGAGTATGAGTAGGTACATTATGTACTTAATAGAGCAAAACAGTTGTTGATCGGCCTGTTCACAGAGTGCAGCAACAGTGGGCAAACAATCATCAGTATAATAGTATGATTTGCCAGCTCATCTGAAGAAAGCCTCCAATCTATTCTTCTTACTAGCATTAGCAAAGCCCCACCAAGCAAGAGAGGCATAGAGCAATTTAGCGAGAGCAGTTGATCGGAAGATTAACTGCAAACAGGCTTGAAGCATACCATGAGCCCGTAGGGTTCGAAGACCATAAAGAGTACCGAAGTACCCGGCACAATCAGACGGCTAGTTGTCGATGGTCCTTATAAATGCTTTAACAGATTCTGACTGAACTACAAATTCTGGTAGTATGTTCCAGGATCTTGCTGTCCATGGGAAAATGACTTCAGATGGTAGTCACGGATGTGTACGTTATACCAAAAGCTATATCCTCAAACGTTAACCAACTTAATTCATATTTTTCACATACTTGCCAAAATATTTTGAAAGGGAAAGTTAGGGTCTACCAGTTAGAGACTGCAATCCTGGGATCCCGAATCCCAAGATCCTAAGATCCCGGCCGTTTTCGCCAATCCTGAATCTCGGGATTGGCAGCATCTCGATCCCGGGATTTTGGGATTACAAAACTTTGTTAAAATCATACATTTTCGACCGTCAAATGATAAAAATAACAGTCCTAGAAGTTTAATGAATCAGCCTAAATGAAATATTTTATACACATTAGAGTCCTACTCCTTGCTGTGCACTGTAGGCCTAATTTTGTATTTTAGCAGTCACAGTCACTCCATATACCGTTCTGACATAGGCCCCCTACCTTCCATGCATGAAGTAAGTCTACTGTGCATAACAAAATATTGACTAAGGAATGCAAACTGGGGGCGTATTTTTCAAACCCGAGTTTATGGGTTTGACGGCCTCTAAACCCGGGTAACCGGCGGGCAACCGGTAATTAGCCTATTGTAGACTAATGTAGTATAGGCCTACACTTGGTGGTCAAATGTCACAGACTCGCGAGTCGCAAGTCGTGGACTCTAAAATCCAGACATACCGGTAATATTGAACACTTTTAAGTGTTGTTTACCTACTTTCATACGTCATCCAAAACATTTTGAAAAAGTTTCGATTGCACTGAATGGCCTGAATTTTGCATGTTTTTATAAGTTAAGTTTAAGTGAGTTAAAACAATTTCAGCTCTACAAGCATATTGCCGCTGCCAGTTAGGTGGTCTATAATAGAGTATCTCTGTAAGACTACATGCCTAAGACTACTAGGCTGAAACCTTGCAATGAATATTTCAGATACACAAACAATTTTTCATAGAAAAATGCACTTTTCCTACCCTCTCCATTCAATGATTCAACCCCAAATTTGAAAAAGTTACCCATGCACTGCATGGCCCAAATATTTGCATGCCTAGGCTACTTTTAACAGTGCTAATTATTTGTGTAGACCTAAATAAAAGCTTTCTCCTAAGACCTACCTGTTAGTCACAATATGATCTGTTGCAGACAAACAGACAGACAACAACTTGTACCAAAGGGCCAAACCTTTAAGCTTTAATTACAGCTTAACGGTCAGCCTAAAAAGTACATCACTAGCAATTTTATACTGCATATGTCTACCGATTGACATGCAAAATTAAACCCGTAAACCCAGGTTTTTGCCTGTTCTCAAACACGGGTTTACAGGTTTGAAAACGGCCTGGTTTACCCTGGTTTTCGGGTGCCCGGGTTGCATTCCCTAATACTGACCAATCTGTAAGCCTAATCCCAAAACGGGATCCCGGGATCCCAGGATTACAAATTTCTCTATCCCGGATCCCGGGATTGAGATTTCAATTCCGGGACTGCAATCACTACTACCAGTTTTTTTCCCTAAATGTTGTGTGAACAAAAGATTCGCACGAAATAAATCGCACCTACGTAACTAAAATCGTTCAACAATATCGGACTGTATTTAACGCAATATTACCGATACATCAGGTCCAGTGCTGCCTCGCTTTTGTCCGCAGAAGAAGAGAGTTTAGAGACAAAATTGGACCGGAGTTTGTTGAACTCGCCGACAGGAACCGTGTAGTCGCGAGGCTGGAGATCATTGTACGCATCCATCATAAACGCCTGGATGGGCCTCGTCAGATCAACATCCCACGTTCTCTTCACTGGAACTCGTATAAACGTCGACATTGCTGCGATAAACGCACTAAAACGACGAAAAAAATACTTCAAAAACACCTAAGGCGTGGCAAAGAGGGCGTGTCCGTTCAGCTGACTGACTCCAGAAATAAACAACCAGTAAGTAACACGTGGCAATATCCGGTGCAAAGGGTTACGTTAATTGCATGAGTTGCGTAACTTGCGTTGGACGGTTTGAATGAAACTCCGCCATAGTCTTCGAAGTTCGACGGTGCCAAATGTCACGCCGACGGTCAAAGCGCTTTTAGGATGACAGTGGCGTAGCCAGGAATTTGTCTTGAGCGTGCACGAGTTCTCGAGAGCGGAATGAGTGACCGTCGAAAGCGGGGAGTTCTAGTGAACAAGATAATGTTCAAACATCAAACTAACACGGATGCATTACCATAGCTCACAGTAGGCCCCAAAATGTCCGCATAAATACAAGAAATTTGAGCTAATGTTCACGAGACGCGCGAAATCTATAGCTAGCCTAGTTCCCGTTCGCCAACTGTCAGTCTATCTCCAGCCATTTCGTCGCAATTCATTCTTGGAGTGTGCGCTGCAGCCAAAGATAGCAAAAATTAATAAAACCCTTTATTTTCATACCGTATCCATGATCGCTGCGATGACGCTGCAGTTTGTATTATCCGAGAATAGGGCGTGTCAGAGTCTCAGGACAAAGGAACGCATGTTACGACTCGAGCTCTGCCATAGCCGCGTTACATGCAATAATAAGCATATCTCATTTTGATGGGCTTAGGCTTGGGCTTGGGCTTAGGCCTATGCAAGTTGTGGGTGGCTTCATCTCGGGTTGAACTCAGACTTGACATTTTGAAATTTTAATTAACCACCGACCATGGCGTACGCCAGCCAGACGCCGACTGCCTTGCTGTTGGCTCCATGTCAGTGCTGTGTCTGGTATCACTCACCCATGGACACTGAACCCGGCCGCCTCGAAATATTTTAGGCCTATACGGCTTGCCGCTGGTTTTCAAAGCGCTCGGCGACGTCGGCGCGTCATATCTGATGTAATCTCACAATGGTGATTTTAATCGCATACTGTATCGGTATGAAAGAAGACTATCAAACATTGTTGAATTTTGCAGTTTTTGCTGGAAAATGGCAAAACCGCACCTTTTGATATAAAGTCGCCTGTAAAAAATTTTCATGGTCGGGCCAAAGAGGGGGGGCATCACACCATGAACCCCTCCCCCTTAAATACGCCACTGACTGTGACCATGCGTCTATCTTGCACTGATACCACGGCTTGAGCGATAGCAACAAGCTGTTGTATAAGCGATGTGCCAAGTCAATGGGAAAGCCAAAAATTCGACCCCCATGCACTGCTCCCACACTTTTCAACCGATCTTTCTGAAACTCAAAACCAATAAAGATATCCGGGATATGACCCTGCATGCAAAATTCACCCGTAAACGCTCCACTCGTACAAGTGAATCTTCTACGGGCCATAACCGGAAACCCGGACTCGTACTCGTACTCGTACTCGTGTCTGTGTGAACGCAGCCTAAGGCTTGTTATTTTAAGCGATAAATGTTAACGACTGAACAACTCGAAGCGGATCTAAGACGAAAAGTAGAGTTTATTCTGCAATCTGCATGCGACGGACAACAGCTAACCTACGTATTTATTAACAAACGAACAAACGAACGCAGGCCCGCCGAGAGCCACAGCGGGGCCCGGGGAAACATTCTTGTGGGGCCTCCAAACATTTTCGTGGGGCCCCTCTGGGAAGAAAATTTTTGAATTTTTCTTTCCATAATGGTGCATTGTGGTGCACTTCATATTTCTGGGCGACGGCGGGGCCCCCGAACCTCGCGGGGCCCGGGGTAGCTTACCCCCTACCCCACCCTCTCGACGGGCCTGAACGAACGCACATGAACCACAACCGCCTGACAGTATAACAGCGTGGCCCGACCCAGCTCAAGTATACATTATAGCGCAGCAACATATGCATGCTCATCCTACACGTCAACGTCAAGAGAAAAACTCTAGACGAAAAAATAATCTGCGACATTTTTGCCTGCCCGTTAGTGTCTACGTCGTCGTCTCGTGTCAAAAAGTAGACCGTCGACTTTGTTTTAATATCATAAATTCGGCAAATATTGAAGTCCGAGTCCGACTGCCAAAATTCTTTCAGCGGCACATTTGCAATTAAGCAATAGTGTGAAATTTAGTTGTCAGAAACAGTTAGTTCAATTTATCGTATCATATGCGCAAAAAATGAAACAAACACTTCAAACAGTCCAAATATGGCTATCGTTGTTCAAGTCAAAATAGCGTCGTCACGTTTAACGCCGTTCAAGATGTGAACCTAAGTAAGTAAGTAAGTAAGTAAGTAATCTTTTATTAAACAACGGTCAAACGCCATTGCAAAAACAGAACATAACAGACCATAATCGTTACAATATCGATAAGAAAAAAAAAGAAAAGAAAAAAGAAAAGAAAATGAAATGTCCTGCAGCACATCCCAAGCCTATAGAGCGCATGCTTATCTTTCTGACATTCATATTTCACAAGGTAGTGCGGCGACGCGTTTCGGGTGTGGTGGGTGACAACTTTGTTTCCAATTTTCCGAAGAATGTGTCGGTAAAAGAATTTTCGAAGTCGCTTAATATCTGATGCAGTTGGGACAAGCGAGCTGGGCTACTTTTTGAGTCATCGTGTGACAACGCGACGTGTCGTCACTATGACTGCAGGATAGGTTTAGTGTATTAACAGCGCCGCGCAGACAGCAAAACAGAGAACTACGAATTAATTCTACGATGACGACGTTATGCAAAGATAACGACAGGCCAGACTATGTTCAAAAATAAAAAAATAAAAAAAACTTTCTACTTTTTATCTATTTATTTATTATTGTCCGTAATTTTAATGAAAAGCAGCAACACATCACATAGCGCAGTGACTGGGATGACATCTTGCGTAGATTTTTCACATCGATCCTTCACAACCCTAAAGCCAAAACTGGATCTTAAGCGCATGACACACTGTAACGAAATGACACAAAGTTGACACCAGTCAAGTCAAAAACAGCAGTTACATACAGCGACCCAGTTTTTACACACGCACACTTAAGCAGTGGACATACAAAAAAAACAGAAAAAAACATTTTCAATAACGTCTTGCAAACGTTTTGCGTTTTACCGGACACGTAGCCAGATGGAAAAAAATATTCAAGAAAACGTTCTACGCTGAAACATTTTCGACAACGTTTCGAAAACGTTTTTGCAGTTGTTTAACGTAAAATAAAATGCAAAAAACGTTTTTGAAAACGTTTGTTTTCCTGTTTCCTACGTCTTAGATTAACACAGATACCAGTGCGTCTTTCGGCCAGCGGGACACAAATTAAAAATCGAGATGGGAAATGAGGCGATAATCCGCGTCTTACCTAGCCTAAAGACAAGACAAGGCCTATATAGTAAGCAGACGCCATAGAATAAAGGAGATGCGACCTAAAACAATTAAATATACAACCTACATGCACAATCGAACATATGACGATGAAATTTTGCGCTAGAAAATGAAGACAGAAAAAAACTAAAAACACAAACTCAAATTATCATTTTCAGAACAACGTCCGCGACTGAACTTTACGCGCATCGTCAACGGATAACAAAGGACAAACACTGCATAATGTCTAAAAGCATTCTAACCTAACTGTCAGCCCACGATATATACAAAACTACCAGTACAGGCCTACATGCTAACGCCAACACACACCACGAATACAATACGATACATCACCCTGACATGTACAAGATTTTATAGCGGGATATGTCAACTGCACGAGCTGGGTACAATTTTAGCTACAAAACGTTTTAGTATACAACTTAAACAGAGTGTGGCGTACAGAATTTTTTAAAGACATTTCCAGCTAGTGAGATTACCACACTTATTACTAAAGTTAAAAATACAACTAAAATATCATGTATTTTACACTCTTCGCGACGGATGCAGTTGTCCCAGTAACGAACACAGCAAAACGGGAAGAAAAATAAGTTTACATAAAGTTAATAAAATTATGAGAATAATCAAGATGTTAACCGCAGGCATTATTAATGTTTCAATTCACAGCAATCTTCGTCATACTTAAAGGATGGTCCGTAAAAAGCACAACCACCAAGTCTTTTCAAACTATTGCAAAAAAGACTTTCTAGCAGTTTTGTGCAGCGTGATTGCTGTTTTCCTGGCACACTGTCGAGGTGAAATAGAATAGATACCCTCATGCTGGAGTGACCAAATTCCACGAGGCAACTGGACAGCGAATACAAGCACACCAAATCGTCGTCAATCGAAAAATGTCGACCGCATGCACAGCAAAAAAGTTCAGCAGCCTGCAATTACGATATTTCCTATAGTATACAATTAGTCAGACGACCACCATTACAGTCACAGTAACAGCCACAGCGCAACATCGTGCATAGGTAAGTTAAACCAGAGAGCGCGCGCCATATTTGAAACGATCCGAAGTCGCAGACACACACCTCTGCGAAAGTCTGCCGTCCGCGAAAACCGATCGAGTACCGAAAACGCAACAGACGAATAGTTAACAGATAACAAAACATCTTCAGAGGCAAAAGCTGAACCAAAAATCACGCAGTTTAGATACGAACGCACGCGCGCACGCAGTGGCATAGCAGGGCTTTGAGGGGCAGAGGGACCCTCCATGATTCAACAGTAAGTTAAGGGCCCCCTACTTGCGAGGTCCGAAGAGCCGTTATCAAAGGGCTAACGGGGTGGTGTTTTGCAAAGAAAGTGTCTGGGGAGCCCTGAAAGCTTTTCAGTGGGATCTGGAGCAAAGTCCCAGCCGCCAAAAGTTTCGATGCTTTTTGTGTTCTGATAAGATCTCTGCCTCGCCCCATTCGGGGCCTTCAGAAGCTTGGGGCACCTGCTTGAACCCCCGGGTTCCCACACCACTGTCACGATACTTGGCGCGCCTAATAGGGTGTTTACACGATCCAGCAAACGTCCAGCAAACTTCCAGCAAATGTATTCAAAATACACGTGCTAATGCTGGACGTTTGCTGGATCGTGTAAACACCTATATAACGGTAAAACGGCGTCGACTGACTGGCAGCAGTGAGACCACGTGACCGCGCGAAGCACCGCCCAGCAGACGGCCAGACGCCGATCCCACGCTTCATATGCTGCATGATGTGGCGTTGTCTTAATATCTTGGCCGCGACATGTTATGGTACACAGTCATAAATAATAAACTCTGCGAACATTAGAGTAAAGGCAAACAGTTGCAATTTTTTACCAGATAGCTGAAATTTCCGACAGATAAGCTATGACTGTTCAATATGTCAATATTTTGCTATAAGCCTACGTTCCCCTAAAATGGCGGATTTTTGTCTATTTTAGAAGAAAACTTTCCAACAAGAAAAACATTTTCCTACAGGCTAAGATTTAGAGAAAGGCGCAACTGCCCCCTCTCCCCCGGCCACGACACCACTGGGCTGATTAGGGTTAGGAGTACATGGACTGGATGAAAACTTAACACTGATACATCAGGGAAAACTCTAGTACATCAGCGTGAACACAGTCACCATGCGTTTCAGCGGCGGCTAACATGCTAGCCCTACTACGGTAGTACTGCAGATAAAACCCGGCCGACTCTCAAGTCACTCCTGACACACGTATGAACATTGTACATTGTGACGATCCAACCGTCTACAGAAGCGTCTCTAGAGAAGCCTAACACACAGACAGACAGACGCCTGTCTCTAGTGACAGTAGGTCCTATATATATATATATAGGCCTACGGACCATCAGAAATAATATCCTTGGGCGGGTAGGTTTCTGCCTCAACACCCAATCCAAACTCTACTTCTTTGACTTGCTACCGACAACAAGCCGTAGTACAATGAATTTGTCGCAGAATCGCAGAAACATTTTAATTTTTTTGGCGGACACGTTCTCCTGTAACCGGCTGTAGATGTAGAGGAGACGTTGATTTCCTCTACAGCTAAACCAGGCCCGTGGCGAGAAAAGGTTTTGACTCCAACCCCTGCGCCGTTACACTAATTCAGCCAGGAGGTCAGGGGGAGCGCTGTAAGCTCCCCCAGTGGGAGCTTACAGCGTCCCCAGTCGGCGACAAAGTCCCCCAGTTGCCGTAAAAGCGTTTCATACATTTCGAGCTCGAAAACAGCATTTGGTGGTGACGTTATTTTCATGCAGTGCTTCTCAGCTCCAGCTGACTGGGTGGAAGTACGATCAAACATATCAAACCCCCACTCCATCCCCCCTTGTAAACAGGTTTTGCAAGCTTTGTTGCACGACATGTTGTACGACAAATCGGCGACAAATCGACGTGCGTGCAGCGTGGGCAGCTCTTGGTGCGTTCGTCTTCACATGTGTCTGTGACTAGTGTGCCTGTGCTACATCTGTTCGGTGTACGACTTATACTGGTCGATGTTGCGCTTGAGGATGTCGGAGCAGGGCCCGAGCACGCGCTCAAAGCGCGCCCGATCCATTTTGACGCATTTCAGCGGTCCGTCGTCCGGTGCTACCTTCACCGTCGCCGCTCGCGGCTTATCTAGCAACAGCGCGATCTCTCCTACACACACAGACACGCATTCAGGCATGTTCAGCATGTTTGGCCAAACAAAGCCCAAGAAAAAAAGACTCCACAGGCCGAAAAATGTCGCAAAGCAACACGACATTCTCTTAGGCTACCGAATTCAGAAGGTCATATTTCAAATCAGGTAATAGCAGCAAAACTGCACAGATATAGCGCGTAATTCATGGAAAGTTTTTGTACTTCACTGTCAGAAAATCTATGTGAGAGTCACACATTTCTACTGAGCAGTCCCTGAACTAAAAACTTCATTAACATATCAACTATGATACTGCAGAAAGTGTCAGTGATGTCCTAGTGGTACAGAAGGAGATAGATAGATACATAGACAGTTAGGTCCGCTACGTGGAAGCTCATCCCCCTTACTGCGCCTTAAAGCCCAAATTCCATTACACCGATTTTCACAGAAATTTTCCCACGAGGAAAGTCATGGACACAAATCATGAAAGTCGCAAACACAAACCATCTCGACATGTCGAGATGTTTGTGACAAAGTCCGTGACAAAGTCCGCGACAAGTTCCTGACAAAGTCGCGGACTTGTCGCGTACACAAATCATGAAAGTCGGCGACGTGATTTGTGTCGCGGGACTTTCATGATTTGTGTCCTCGACAAGTCCTCGAGTTTGTCGGGAACTTGTCGCAGACTTTGTCGCAAAGTCGGCGTAATGGAATTTGGGCTTAAGCCGGCAAGGGTTAAACCCAATTCAGCTAGAATACGTACACTAAGTATCTTTTATTACTTATGTATAGCAGTTTTATACAAAAGCAGTTATATACATACAACCCAAGTTGGCATTTAATCGATTGGGTCAGTATGCCAGCAGTCCTAGTAACAGGGCCGTTTCTTTCATAGCGGTGGCTGTAACCATCATCAGTACTCGTTTTGCCACAAGGGAAGGCCAGACTGAGTTGGCTTGGTAGCAAGGACGAATACGAAGACTGGTGAACGGTCACCCATCTCGGTGCTAACCTGGCTCAACGTCGAATAACCTTGTTGATGCAATCAGCGACGTTGCCGCTAGACTCAGTATTGAGATATACTGCAGTATCAGTATCATTATCTCCTAACAGTAAAGAATTCTGGAATAATGACCAAAAAATATCCGCAAGAAATCCGATTATCGCCAAAACCTAAACATTTCCTTCTGGCACCATGCCCCATCCTTCCGCAAAATTTCAACAAAATCCGTTAATAACTTTTTGAGTTATCTCAAAGACAAACAAACAAACAAACGGACAGACCCTGTAACATAACCTGCGTCGTTTCTCAGCGAATGTAATAATGAGCTTCAATAAATGGCATTTGTAGTTGCTCTGTGGTACTGCCTCAACTTACCAAAGTAATCAGACGGTCCAAGTTTGCCGACTTCCATTTGCGGCGCGTCGTCTGAATTTCGCTTCAGCACTATTGCCGTTCCCTGTACACCACAGATTGGTGGAACATTTATAACTAACTATACCGTAAGCCGAACACTACATTACCTTGCCAAATGTTAATTTTTAATAAAACTGCACTTAGCGAAGCACAGCAACGCTCGCCGCTGCTGCTGCTGCTGGAATAGTAAAAACTTAGCTAGAACTTACTTGTGACAACGTTGAAAACAAAACACGAAAAGGTGCTTTTATTAACAAATAAACCCCAAATGTAGACAATTACTAAAAATGCTGTCTTTTTACGTGAATTAGCCTACTGACTAAATTCAACACTTCAAGATAAAACATTATATCGGCGTTTGAGTCCTTGGACTTTGGGTACATGCCCCCACTTTGCCTCCCACCTGCTCTCACGGGCAGCCTGAGGGGGCGGGGGTTGAGTTGCCAGGGTCTTCTTTCCCCGCTGATTCTCTCAAGTTCGCCAGCATAGTGCTCAGCTTCCTGGCGACATCTGGTGAATGACGGCCACTTAAAGGTCGCAGCCTAAGGTCTTAAGGCCGGCCATGAATTTCATAGTCTTTGCAACATGTGCCATGTCTGACACCGGCTCACGCTGGCAATTGGATCAGTGGCGCCCTCTGCACGTTATTACGACCGCGTACGCCGTGCTGCGTACAACCCCTCCCAAACTCTTGCGTACGTTCATTTCACTAGCAAAGTAACCCGCCCTTTGCTAGTTCATTCAATGTTTGTTATGACATAAGTAGGCCTAAGTAAATCCAAACAGTAAATTAACACACCAATCTGTTATTATTTTTGTACATCAGTTATTTTATATCACCGTTTTTTTCACATGAACCATTTAACGTTTACTAAAATTTTTACAAAACGTAGAAAAATAAGATTTGAAAATGATTGAAACGTGTTTTTTAAAATCAAAACCATTTATAAAAGTTCACTACAACTAGGCCAGTAGGCCTACTATCAGTTGACAGACTGGTCTGACCTCTACAATGATGAAGAAGTCTTCGCCCGGGTCTCCCTGCCGTATGACCTCTGTGTCGGCGTCAAACTGTACCGGCTCCAACGCGTCTGCGACAGTCAGTCGCTCCCACTCATCCAGACTCGCTGCGTACATCAGCCAGCCAGCACATCTCAGACGAATAACAGTTAAACAGTTAAAAGGTCGTGCATAGCTCTTTATTAGACACCCATCGCACAGCTACGGAGCATCACCTGCCATATGGGATCACACAGTGTTGTTACCTGCCACCCGACACAGGTGAGCGTGCCCCACCTTAACCCCAGCCAGATAGGCTGGTACTCGAATATCGGCAGGGCAAATCATCTATCTGCCATTCAGCGGCATAGTGCGTTAAAAGGGTTGTGGACGAAGCAGAAAGTTGCTAAATTTTCCAAAAAACAACTGAAAATTTTCGACAGAGGAGATACCTTTGCTAAGAGTCTCAATTATGCCCCAAAATTCTCCAAACACGGGAGATTGTTAGCCCCAAAATGTTGCACTTCTCGACAAAAATTTTCGGACAAAAAATTTTTTGGAGAAATAAAATTCAAGGACGAAACGGTTGCGCCTGTGCTCTGCCACAACGCCTTCCTTGAGATATTGGAGCAAGTTCTTCCGATCGCTCCCTCCTTCTCAGGCTCGCCCCGTGCCTTCTTTCTCTTGCCTCTCCATTTCTTTTTCCTTATCTTTTTCTACTTCCCTGCGTCCTTTCCAGCATTTGCAACTTTGGCTGATACTATAAGTTCCTTTGACGGGGTCTGAAGCAAAGCCTCTGCGCGTATTGATTTGGGGCATTCTGGGCCTAAACGCGTTTGACTGATAGCCAGCAAAAGAGAAACTTGCTGTAATTATACCAACTTCCCACCTCAAAGGGCCAAAAATAATCTCTCCTTACTTTTATCATGAAACATTTGCTACAAAATTTATATGGTGCAGAAAACCGATATATGCATGTCTCGCCATGCACGTGGCTTCAGCAAAACAGCTTGTGCTAATAAACAACCGACGGCTTACTTATGAGCTAACTCAAGTACGGGTTCACCAATAATGCAGCGTCATCATACACTGTCAATTTGTCGTTGTAAGACTTATGTTATTGCTATATGCTCTGATATCTTTCAGCGTGATAGTTGTAGAATGCTGTTCTCGGTGTCATTTTTTTCTACTAAAGATACGTAAATGCTCAAAAAATTAAATAAAACAAAAAAAATGAATAATATGCACGCAAATAAATAAATCATGAAAGAACGTACCCAAAATTGGAACTTTGCTAAGGAACTCTTCATACTGCTTGCGCTTCCTAATTGTGCTGCCCTGATTTAACAGACGCAGATAACATCTCAAGTTAAGCTTATCTTGCCTACATCACGACTTAGTCAAATACTGTGCGACTGCAATAATTTTTGCCACAAACATAACTCAGATTATAGGCCAAGAACCTCATACAGCTTAATGTGTGAATTATGATGCGACAAATTTACAAGACGCTACTAGGAGGTACGCTGAGATACTCCATCTACACCACAGTGTACAGTTTAATAAAAACTAGTCATGACCGTTCCATGTGGAGCTAGAAACGCTGATCTCTGTTTTATCAGCATTTCGCCTGACA
>Ga0209367_1003680_pt1 | contig 20948 bp, 15 predicted proteins | sample WorMetLIZISLAND2_FD_187412 | JGI IMG/M metagenome (GOLD analysis project Ga0209367, IMG submission 187412) | Marine gutless worms symbiont microbial communities from Max Planck institute for Marine Microbiology, Germany - Olavius geniculatus... ...
GTATACGTACGTGTACTTGGTGGCACTGTCTTGTCGTAATCACGAAGCAGTCTGTGCAGGATACGTTGGTAACTGGTTTCACTAAAAACATTCGACATGTCTCAGCTTTAACCTCAACAGACAAAAAACCTCGTTGAATTTGTTCTGTTTTCGACTTTGTTCAGTGCAAACTATTTGCTACAATGATAGACCTAATACGTGTTCCCCGTTTAGCGACTTGCATCTAGTACACTTGCTGCCCTTGTTGACGACTTTTTTGCTCAGTTCGAAGATTGGTAGGTCTGCATTTGCCGATTTTTATCCGTCCTATTGCTATAGCATAGCATGGGACAGATTATAAAATCACTTGTGTCATTCTGTCATTCAGTCTGTCCGTCTGTAAACACACCTACGGCCGCAATTTTGATTCGATCTTGATGAAATTTCCACAGTGATTCGGGGTCCGAAAAGTAAGATCGAGTTTGTTTGAAATAAAAATCTGATAACTCCTTCCCCTATTATACCCCAATTTTTCAAAATTTTGCATTACGGCCTATGGGGACTTCAAAGCGGTATAACTATGTTTCCGTAAAAGATAGTTGTGCGCTGTTTGAACCTACACCTATTTTTGGGCTCAGGCTATCCGATGATGTTATTAAAATTTTTCCCCTGCCAATCCCTGTTGCCATGGCAACGAATTTTGGGACAAAATTGACTACAACTCGGCCCCCGTGAAAGATAATTGCGCCCTGTTTGCACCTACCCACCTTATACGCAGCTGCTAGGCTATATATAGCGTGGCAATGGGACAGATATTTCGTTCCACAGAACGTATTTCTAGTTTTCGCCATAAATTAAGCACAGCGAATAAACATACTGCTGCAAATTGCGAAGCACATTTAGTATATGTGTGCACAATTCACGCATTTCGACTTGTTAACTAATAGGCTAAGCCTACTGTATCTACAGGGTGGACCAAAAATGGCACCATTTATTGTGCGCTTTATAACTTCAACTAATATTAACCGATTTTCAAAATTCTTTTACTGTCAGAATCAGAAAACAATTTGTAATAAAACTGTCACTATAAATCTTACAACACCTCAAATATGTCGCTACACTATCTTGTGAAATGTCAGACGATGCACTCAAGCCGGCTATGCCATTGACCAGTTGCGTGATCAACTTTGATCGAGCCTGGCATGTGGACCACAACAGCCCGAACTTAAATCCCGTCGATTATGCTGTTTCAGGTGCCCTTCAACAGACGGTCTATCAATGTTGACGATTCACGACAGTCGACCAGCTAAAGAAAGCGATTGTCACTTAGTTGAGCAAACTGCCGCAGCGTTTGGTTAATCGCGCCATTGGTCAGTAGCGTCGCAGTCTTGGATGCGTCGTCCAGCAGCAAAGCGGACACATTAAACATTCGATGGAAAAACTGAGACATGACTTTTTAGACAATAGCTGAGACAACAAACACGTTGTTTCTGTGGTTAATTTCTTAAAATGTGTTGTTACAAAAGTCGTCTTGTTTTCAATTGTTATTCTTAAGATATTGACATTTTACAAGGTAGTGTAGCAACACACTTTAGATGTGGTGGAATTTATGACGATAGTTTTATTCCAAATTATTTCTTGATACTGACAGTAAAAACATTTCGAAAGTTAGTTAATATTTGGTGGTTATAAAACGTAGAAAAATGGTGCCATTTTTGGCAGCAGTATCAAACTGTAAGCTAAGCTCATGAAAACCTACCCATATGCTCATAATAATTATTCAACTTACTTACTTAATCGCTTAAATAGTAAAATAATTATCGTCGTACACGTTTTATGCGGAGACAAAAATTAACTCAATAGAGCTATAGTACTTTTGCGCTGATGCTTGACTGCGTCTTCCGGTTGCGTCAGTCGCTGTAGCTGCGATGAAAGTCAGCAGCAGCAGCAGCAGCAAATGACGTTGCATCATCATCATCATCGTGATCAGTATCATTCTGTTGACGGTTAGAATCACCAAACCTGACTGTTATACGTATATCTTTAATCCAGGCAGCTGCTCTTCCAGCTTGATGTCCAAGCAAACGTTCAGCGGGCCTGTCTATATGCAGCACTGCATCATAACGTCGTGAGACTGTTGAATAGCTATTTACGCCAAAATTCCAATACGCCGACTTTCACCGAAATTTCTCTGCGGGGAAAGTTGCGGACACAAGCCATCTCGACATGTCGAGATGTTTGCGACAAACCCGTTTGTGTCGCTCTAATGAAATTTGGCCTGTTACAATGCACTGGAAAAGTCGGCGACAACGCGGACACAAATCATGAAATCGGCGACATGATTTGTGTCGCGAACTTTCATGATTTGTGTCAGCGACAAAGTCGCAAAGTTGGCGAGATGGAATTTGGGCCTGCAAAAATGACTGCGTCAAACGCAGCACCGACACCAGCTGCGGTAGTTTAGCTGGTAGGCCTAATGCTATGTCTGCGACATAGTTTGATATTCAATCATCATGCCTCTGCCAATAAGTCACAAAAATAGGCTCCTGTATACTGCGGTGTCGATCGATCCAGCAATGGTAGTCCTGGGAAACTATAAGCTATATAGTGCGTTGACGAACCGTTTGATCGACCGCTTTTTAGTAATAGGGTGTTTACACGATCCAGCAAACGTCCAGCATTAGCACGTGTATTTTGACTACATTTACTGCAAGTTTGCTGGACGTTTGCTGGATCGTGTAAACGCCCCATAACAAAGCGAACACGAAAAAATAGGCAACTGTTCTCCGCACACTGAAATCACGTTTCCAAGTATTGCAAATATTTTTGCAGAGTAATAAGGGGTGAGTTGGTCTTATCGTTATCGCGTTTTAACTTTACTATTTATGACGATTCTCTGGTGTTAAATATTTAAATGAAAACATTTAATCTGACTTCAGTTGGACATGGCAACTCTAGAACCCTAAGCCGCGCCAACTTGCAAACAGCGTTGCATGCATCTTTGTTACGTTGCTTTTTACGCTAAAATTATTATTGATTTTCTACAAGACAACAACTTCTATGTAGCGATTTCGTAAAATATAACAAATGCCACATTATTAAAAATATATTTACAAAATCGTACCATTCGACAAACTAGCTTTAATCGTTGTCGAAATGCAATCACACGTTTAATGGAGTAGAAGACTACGCAGTGTAAAAGTAAGGCATCGAACCTAGGCAAACGCGAAAGAATAAACGCAAAAAACACGCAAACAAAACCAGCATAGGCGGGGTGCTCATCTTCCATGCGGTGGCCGTTGAGTGCGTAGGTGGATAAACCACTTGAGTCCGTGACGCATGGCCAGTGCGACGCCAGACCTACGGTTACCTTCCCAGCCGCGGGGCATCACCGCCCTTTGGCTGGTACCAAATTATACCGCTCGGTAAACAGAGGCACACGTCTTTGAACAACTTGCTTAAGGTTCTTACCTGGCAGTGCTCCGGCTCGGAGTCGATCCTGGGACCTTTCGATCACCAGTCCAGCCCGTTTCCGTTACACCATCAAGCCACACCCGAGATTGGGAGATTAACGTCAAACGATGTCATTAAACGAACGGTTTTTAACAAAAAAAACAGTTAATTATTCACGACGTTAGACAGAAGCGGTTCTATTTCGCCTGATCCCTAACCCCTTACCCTAACCCTGACCCTAACCTTAACCGTAAGTGCAGCCAGAACTGGATTTTGTGTTTCACAATAGGCCTATAAACGTACTTCTATTTCAGTTTTTCTCAGTTCATTTACATTTAAGATATTCAGTTCTTTTTGGTATACGTCATAGATTAAGCTGACAGCTTGTCTGCCAGTTTTCAAGTGCAAATCCAAATCATATCATATCATATGGGCGATATATTTTTAGGTGAAATGAGATAACGCCGTTAACGGGGGTCATCAACTGCCGCGTAGACAGTCCAGTATGCGACGTTGAACGCTAAGAAAGCGGCGGGAAAAAGACGACGCGACAGTTGGTCAATGCGTCGGGCGGTGCGTCGACCTTCGGACTCGTAGTAAGTCTGCTGCTGAAGCCGATTCACCACCGCCGCCATGACAGCCGTGGACGAGGCCGCCGGACATGACTGAGGAATAGCGGTCGCACTGTCCAGCGACACCGTGTTCAGCTGCATGGACAACACGCCCCCCACACACGAGTCAATTTGTCAATCAATCAATCAATCAATAAAATATTTTGTATACGCCGGTAGGCCTAATCGATAGTCGAATCTGAAAAGCTGGCCTGTAGGCCCTAAGTGACTAGACGTGATAAGCAGAAGCAAAAAGCTTAAATTTAAGACGGGATTTAAAAACAGCAAAACTGTCAGATGAGCGTATGTGGAGGGAAAAAATTCGAATTATTATTAAGCAAAAGCTCGAAACGCCATAGAAGATCTAGGACAGGAAGGAAAAAAGGTGGCAGTCAGCAGATCGTCATAGAACCATATTAGGCTACATGTCGACAGATACTGCTAATTGGCATTACACTGACAGAAACAACCAGACATTAAGCTCTTACGGAAGTCCAAACTAAAAAACACAAGTTCGAACACAATCTGCATACAAAATTGCTACTTTAGCTAATATTTAAAATGCATTGAATGACTATTTAAATAAATACTCAAAATGCTTTGCTTAAACTTGTTTAACAAAGTAAAATCAACACTATCGTGCAAAGCATTCCAAACATTTAACACTCTTTGACCAAAAATGTAGCTCTACGGTTATGGCTAAATAACTGGTAATCATAGGCCTAACTGTATTTTATTCCTATATTTTATATTTCATTCTACTTTAAACCGATGTCACATGCCAGCTTTGTCTTCTGACCGCGGAGCAGACAGAACTGAAAATCAGCGGGAAAACTGGGACTAAAAATAAATACAAGGCATTGGCGCAAACTTCAATTAGAAATTCGTGAAAGCCGTCTGAGGCACCGATCTCGGGTGACGTGGATTTATTGTACAGGTTTTCCCATTACACTCGTCATACAGTGCTTATTCGCAGGTGCTTATGGCATCGGGTGTAGGCCTTAACTATTGGATGTGCACCGGAGTTAGACCTACTGACGATTATAGGTCGAGGCTATTTGCCAGTCGTCATTATTTCAAACGGCTGTGCAACGATTTATCACAGTGCTGCATCGTTAGGCCTACTGCACTAATTTGCCTGCAATTTTATAAAATGCTCTAATCTGAGGAGGCTTTTATTTCATCTCATGCATGCACTACGCAGAAGTGAAGCTGCATTTTGTGACAACGATCAACGCAACTCGACAAATCTAAATAAGTTTTAGCTGCAACCGGGAGGGGGAAGCGCTGAATTTGCAAAGAATGAAATTTGCAAGAAAAAAGAGTGGAAATTGTAAGAAAAAGAAAAGGTAAGGAAAGGCCCAAAAATTCGCAACCGTGTGAGTTTGCTTGGAGTGGACATTAAAGGAATGTATATCCTATAGCCGGACTACCGGTATTTTGTCTATCAGTTCCGTTGGCGGCAGTATTTGGCCTACTATACCTGTATATATCATGTGAGAGTGATTGTATTCTGTTTTAAACATTTAACATAAAGCGTATTTAATTTTAATGGAGTATACCGAACTTCATAAGTGTAGAGGTAAATTTTACGCCTGCTAAAATCAACTGTACATTCAGATTACAAAATTATTTAAACGTTTTTAATTCGCTGATGATGTCAAATGTCTGCACATTTATTTTCAAGTAACTTACATTAATAGTGTGGGGAAAATGTACTTTGCTATTAGTATGGTATTCAGTTATTCATTTCTGAACATTCATTAACATACATTAACCGTGTGATAAAAATGTAACCTTTACTTGCAAAACGGTTTAATTGCAAATTCCATTCTTGCAAATTTCATTTCTTGCAATTTCCTTTCCTTGCAGATTTAACTTTATTTTTTCTTGCATTTTCCGTTCCTAGCAAATTCCACACATTGCCAAAATCTACCATTTTTGCTTGCATTTTACTTTCCTTGCAAGTTTCATTCCGTGCAAAGTGAGGCGATTCCTGTAAACGCATCGTAACTGACTAAATCTGGGTTATATAGCACTTCGAACTCACTATAGGGCCTAAGCAAATAAAGCGTTGAAATTAAGAATTCGGTGAACGTGATTTGTTGTACGTTACTTACTTATCCGCTGCGTAGCTGGTGAGGAGTTACACTGGTAGCTTATACTTGGAGTGACAAATGGCAACTCACAGCAGAACAGAAATAATTACGAACTTCGATATATTATTCTGGCAATTTCGCCGAGTGGCAATAATGCCCTCCTATGTGAAGCGGAATTGATCAGACGTTGCACGGTGCTAATCGGCAACATTGCTGAATAGCGTGACAGTTGAGTATTAGAGTATAATTATAGTGAATTGAAGTTGGCTGGCTCGCCTGCTGTAGCGGCGTGTCCTCGGAGACTGTGGCGGCGGCTGATGAGCGCGCCATTCGTCTCCACCGGTTCCTGGCGGCGACTCGGCGTTCCGTCAGTCCGTCAGAGCTACCTTCCGCCGGTCCAGACTTTAAATCGTCACCGTCGTCATCGTCGATGGAACCTCGAACCGCAGGCCGCCTCGCGATCACGTTGACCACGGCGTACTCGATCAGTGACGCAAAGACAAAGACGAGCGAGACAATCATCCAAATGTCAATCGCTTTGATGTAGGAGACTCGCGGCAGAGTCGCCCGAGCACCGCCACTCATGGTTGTCATCGTCAGTACGGTCAGCAGACCGATGACGTCACTGGTCAATGGTCAGTGGTTAGTGGTCAGTGTGGTCATTGGTCAGTGTGGTCACTAGTCAGCGGTCAGTGAGTGTTCAGCGGTCAGTGGTCAGTGGTCAGCAGGCCGATGGAGACGCGAGCAGGCGACGACTCGACGTTGATCCAGAACGACACCCAGGACAGAATGACGATCAGTACACTGGGAGTGAAGGGTCAAGAGAATCAGTACACTGGGCACGTAGACTTGTATGAGGAAGAAGCCTATGTTTCGTCGTAGAATGAACTGGATCGCCAGACACGGGAACGCACCTACGCAAACGACGCAACGCAAAAACGCACATTTAACCTACGCCCAAAGACGTACAACTACTCCGGCCACTGCCAGTAAGTTAACATGTGGGTTAGTTACAGAACGAAGATGTTAAAGCGAGAAATCGACTCAATCTACACTATAGTGCACGAAAACAAACGAAACATTAACAAATTCATTTAAGCCCTACGCTAAAATTACGGAGATCAGTACACAGATAGATACTCCAGCTCTGTTCAAGCTTAGTTTAAAGGAATTCTTTCCGTAAAACATTCAGGCTACACTGTGTCGGGAAAAAAGTAACCCTTAGACATCGTGCAATAGAAATAACAAATCTAAGCCAACCTGAATAAAATTTTGTACACATAATTTTTAATGTGACCTATTGCTAAAAAGATCAGTGAATTATGTTAAAAATGTCATTTCTTAGCGGAGTTATTAATTCTTAAATATCAATAACAAAATATCACCGTTACAAATATGGTGTTACAAACGTAAACATCTCTGTTAATGCACGATTGCGTAACTCCAACAGACAACATTTGATTCTGGCAAAATTATGCATCAACAGTGCATCATCCATTGACAATTATAGAGCCAAATTTTAGGGAAATCTGTTATAGCAAACAATAGTTACAGCAGGTTTCGTGAGGTCACCCCGAAACACTTGAGTTTCAGGTCTTTGTGGATGACTCATACACAAAAACCTGAAACTGAAGCGATTGGGGTCACCTTACAAAAGTCACTGTAACTATTGTTTACTTTGACAGATTTAACTACAATTTGGCAATTTGATTGCTAATAAATGACGCATTGTTGATGCAAAATGTTACTAAAATCAAATGTTGTTTATTGGAGTTACACAAATGCACATTGACAGAGGGGTTGACTTATGTTACGCCGTATTTGTAACGAAGTTATCTTGTTATGGATATTCAACAATTGATACCTCGCTGAAAAATAATATTATTCAACGAAATGTGGTAGTCGCTTTAGCAATTTGTTCGAAATTAAGTGTAATCTACAAAATTTTAAATCAAATTTGTTTAGATTTGACATTTTTTATTCTACGATGTCTAGGGGTTACTTTTTCCAGACACAGTGTAGCACCACTGTAATTGTCCATCCAGCACCTCTGAAGTCAGTCGACATACTGCCACCACATAAAATTCGTTTGTTATTATTATTAATATTATTATTATTATTATTTATTTTTATACCACCGGTTGTAAAGATTTCGTGGGTAAAAAACTAAAAAAGTTAAAAACAAAGTGCCGGAGTGACTAAAGGTCTGGTGTATCGTCGAATCAACAAATTTCTCGCTGATCGAGATGCGGTTAAGACGCTGCAATAAAACAGAGAAACGCTGCCACGGAAAGGACATAATAAATTTATTATTAACATTAGTTTTGTCTACGTTTTTACGCGCCAAAGCAGCTCTACCTTAGCGCGTCTTAGCCATCACAATTCTGTCCTCTGTCCTTCCGTCCGTCCGTCTGTCTGTCTGTCAGTCTGTCCGTCACACGGCTACATCATTCAAAAACGGTTCAAGCTAGCATCATCAAATCTTCACCATCCGCTGACTTTAGTTTCAGGATCCGTAAAGCTTTTCCATAAATTCAAAAGGGGTCCCCGAAGCGGAAGCGCTAAATGAGAGAGGGTAGGGAAAATTTGCGATTTTCAGCCAGTAAGTCGCCATATCTCAGAAACGGTGCGAGATAGTCCCTAGGTTAATAGTAGGCACTAATAGGAAATCGTACACTGGCTCTCGATTGGCACCGAAATCAGTGACCTGGATAATGGATAACCTTGAACTCCAAAATAGGGTTTTAATGGATTTTTTGGAGATCTCGGGCTGCGAGACACATTTCAAGAGCGAATTGCGCCGAAATCAGTTGAGATAAACAAAGACGTATGAAATTTTGAGTATTGAACATAGATTTCGATGGTCCAAGTCTCGATTTTCTAGGTTCAAGGAAACCTGCGTACGAGGGCATCAAAGAGCGGTATCCCCGTAAAAGTCGTTATTTTACAGTTGTTGGCTAGTCTTCTTTCGTGAAAACGGTTGCAGATTACTACCAATCAATCAATCAACCAAAACACATTTGTATAGCGCCATGTGTCGCGAACGAACCAGAAGCACTATTGGCACGCTGCCTATCACAACAAGCACTAATACGAACTTTTTAGTCGTATCAACATCGATGACTATGAAAGACCCTGAACTGACAGAATAAGGGGTTTTATTGATTTTCGCGATCATCTCCAATAGCGACGAAATGGTTGGAGCTAGACTGACAGTCTGCGAACAGAAAGTGCTATAGGCTTTCGCGCGTCTCGTGGGCATTAGCTCAACTTTCTTGTTATCCGACGTAAGCGAGCGCGCACCTGCGGTATAGTTCTGAGAGCAGTCATGCTGTACGTAGTGCACCAGGGTGAACTGGGCTACTTCTAGATCCTTGTCGATATCCACGGGATTCTCCAGCCATCCGTACTGCAGCGTGTCCACCGTGTATCCGACTACATCGGCAGGCACACGACACCACGTATCACATTCTCGCTATAAGAGAGTGCTAAACGTTTAAGTTCCAGCTAAACAACGGCTCGTCGAAGTTGGTCAGGCGTCTACTTATCAAGACTCAGACTCGACCGAATCTCACCCATTAACTCACAGAGTACAGCTGCAACCAGTGGCGTATTTTCGAATTTCGGGCAAAAAATCATTCAGGGCCCTCGGCTTCAGGGCTTCATTCAGGGCTTCGTTTTCCCTCCCCCTTCACACTTCCCCCTCTCCTGTTCCACCTCCCGTTTTCTTTTTCTTTGTTTTTTGTCCCACTTTCCCCGCGTGCTTTTTTTCTTACAAGTAGGCCCTTCCAATGCAGCTAGATGGTCCGGGGGAGCGCTGACGTGAACTGTCCCAGCGGGGTCTGGAGCATCTATCATCAAATTTCGTGTTTTTTGCTGTGTGATGAAAAAAAAACATAAATTTGGGCCCTTAGACCCGCGGAACCCCCGCATTGCAGGGTCTGCGGGGTTAATTGTTACTACTGCTGCTGCAATAACAACTACAAAATTGCTGAAACGACAATTTTTCAAAATTTAAATCGCATAGACCTTACTCTGTGACTCTATTGAACATAACCGTATCTGATGCGATGAAATCAATGTCATTGTTTGTGAATTAGGCCTAATATTACAATATTAAAATAGCATACTGTCGGTCTTTTTCCTAAATCTATTTAGTAAGTTTCAGCGATTGTCAATATCCACACACACGAAATTTCTGAATGTGCCGTTGTCCTCGCTGGCAGCGTTGGTTATCACAGATGCTGATTGCTGAAACAATTTCAATTGTTGTCGCTCTGTCGTCTTTCTCCCATGTATACTTTCCGACTACATTCTACAAGTCGTTTTTTCATCTTGTGACCAAATACGAGCAAATTATCCGAATTGAATACTCCCATATTATATGCGGTGCATAGAAAGTAAATGTTCCACTCCATTGTCTTTGAAGGCTATACTTGAAAGAAACTTGAAAGTCTGCTTGCTAGCCTACCGTGCTGAAGTTATGAAATACACCGACTTTTAATACTGTCACGTAAGATTTGTTCTCCGGTAACCATTTCACTGTATGTCAATCTCCTTATTTTGCGTATTGTTTTATTTATCACGTTATCACGTTAGCAATCTGTGTGTCGATATGTTCACAACAATCTATTCATTTTCATTTACTCCGATCATACGAAACTTGCCTGCGTCCTACCGTGAATGCGACTGAAAACACCAAAAAAGTTACACTCACAGCTCTCGAACATGATCGGACACGACTGCACGTCCAGAGGATATTTTTCCAGCGACATCGGACACGACAGAGTCGCCGATATTCTGCGAAAAATAGACGTCACAGACTTACTCGCCTTTAGAAAATTTCAAGTCAAGTATATATGCGAATTCACAAACAGTTTGGAGCGAAAATGGATAAGCCAACTCTGACCCTTGATTAAAAAGATAGGCCTACACAACACGCGGCACGTTTTCGCTACAGAGCAGATAAACATTTTAGCGTAAGCAGATAAACATTTTAGCGTATTGTAATTTTTACTCCACAGAAAAATAAGCAGACCATGTAAAAATCAAAACGTAGAAAAAAGCGAAAAAATATAATCAAACGTCAATCAGTCGAATCTCCTAAGAAACAATGCTATTATCACGTAGCAAAACAAGAAATATTATTAGATTGTAACCAATGTAATGTACTCCTCGCGCGCGTTATTTTTTCCTATATTCTTCTACGTCCTTTTTCGTTTGTTTCAACTTGTTTTAGAGACCCGGTGTCAATTTCAAATTGGTCGAATATTATAGTAATATCGACTGGCGTCGAGGTCTTCTATTAGAAATTGTCTCCCCGGCTATCTGGCACCGTTATCAAAATATGGCGCCTCAAAAATAATGGGATCGCGACCTTGACCGTTTGGGGTCACGTGACGTCATCGGTCACGTGACCATTCGACTCGCGGTGATCGACTTCCCATGGGTGGTCCATAGTGACCATGCGTCTCTCTGGCACCGTTATGGAGATATGGCCGTTTGAAGTTCTTCCATGAAGGCTCTTCCAGGAACAGAGGTCGGTCGTCAGTCGGTCGGTCCTCAATATTACACTGATCTCATATACTTCTCTTCGCTACGTTAGGAACGTAGCGCGCGAGGAGTAAAAAAAGAAAAACAAAATTGGCACATCGACATTATTATCATCGCTGGCACCGGTGCGTGTTGCGATAGTGGTGGTAATAATAGTAACAGTAATACATTTATAATTATAGCAGCAGTATAGTAAGAAGGAAACAGAATATACTTAAACTAATTGTAAATAAGCGTACAGAGCGACGTAACGAAACTGAATTAAACTGAACTGACACGGTTTAGTTTCTGACGAACTGACCAATGAGCAAGCAGTAATGCATTACAGTAGGCACCGTCTAACGGCGTCGATGGCTATGTGACTACGCGTAAGTACGCGTCCCGTCACCAGTGGGCTTGCCCTGCAGCTCGCCCATTGGTCAGTCCGTCAAAAACTAAACCGTGTCAGTTTAGTTCAGTTCTGTTACGTCGCTTTGTACGCGCACTAAGGTTATTGCGAGTATACTTACTTGATGACGTACCACAAGCTGCCGGTGTAATCCAGCGTTAGCATGCGGTTCTCGGCTGTAACTTTGTGGAATCGCGCGTTCTTCTCGTTACGAAAGAACGTGTCCGGAGTCCAGATGGCATTCCAGCTGTTGTTGCCCAGCCGCACCTTGGTCTTCTCTCGAAACTCTTCTGGATCGTACGCCAATCTCGGGTCGGTCCATTTCTGACGTAAGTACATGCTGACCGAATAGTCCTGCATGTAGCAGACATAGCTGCTTAAGCCCAGAAGCCTAACTATATTAGTCTATATATATCACCATATAACGGTATCTGCATAAAATAACACAGAGCCTTATTACACGAGAACAAAGTTAAAACAATTTTTAAAAACTATACGTTCTGTGGAACGAGGTATAAGGGGGAGGGGTAGGTGCAAACAGGGCGCAATTATCTTTCACGGTGGCCGAGTTATAGCCAATTTTTGTCCCAAAATTCGTTGCCATGGCAACAGGGATTGTCAGGGAAGAAATGTAAATGACACCATCGGATAGCGCGGGCCCGAAAATAGGGGGCAAGTGAAAACAGCGAGCAATCTTTCACGTGGGCCGAGTTATAGTCAGTTTTGTCCCAAAATTCGTTGCCATTGCAACACGGGTCGGCAAAGAAAAAATTGTAACGACACCATCGGATAGCCCGGGCACGAAAATAAGGGGTAGGTGCAAACAGCGCGCAATTATCTTTTACGGGGACCGAGTTATACCGCTCTGAAGTCCCCATATGCCGTAATGCAAATTTTTCTAAAACTTAGGGTAAAATATGGGAAGAAGTTACCAGATTTTTATCCCAAACAAACTCGATATTACTTTTCGGGCCCCGAATCACTGTGCAAAATTTCATCAAAATCGAATCAAAATTGCGGCCGTAGGAGCGTTTACAGACGGAATGACAGAATGACAGTGTGACAGAAATAATATTATAATCTGTCCCATAGGGCAAGGGGACAGATAATTATTCACTGCTATACGCACGTTCAAACAATCAGCAGATAACGCGAGATAACATCCTAAAATCAACAGTCACTATGAGACACAATAGTCGTGAACAGTTACTCCTGTAGGCTAAAAGTACCACTGATTTTTACAGCAGATTCTTTAAATACGTCATTATAAAATTTCCCCGTTTTCTGCTCATGAATCTGACACTAAAATAATCAGAGTACGCACCAGTGTAATTCGGTTAACACGCGAAATCGCTTTTCGTTTGCGGCCGTAGGTGGCGGCAGCAATTAGCAATTGCATGTTTTGGCTAGGGGTTGGATCCGAAATCTTTGTTTCTGCTGTAAAATCAGGAACCCCTATCTATCACAATGACATTGTGTCACAAGACCTCTCACGTTAACCGGCCAAATTGTATCAAAATCAATCGAACGGTAAGCAGAAGGCACGAATGTGACAGACGACAGACGGAAAGACGACGCTACGGAGAAATGTGTAGCTATAGAGCGACTCCACCTAATAATTTTGCAAAAAATAATCAACAACATCAACTGTCTCCATCACGATTATTATTATGGTACGAGTTGAGTTTAAGGCGCCTCAATGTCGCAACATAACTGAAAGGATACCTAACAAAAAGTGAGCGAAACGACGAGGTGTGAACAATTAAACTAAGTGTTTAAAACATTTGTACAAATAACTTCATCTTTTCGGTCGTTCCCCAAACCCGTCTTCACTGATTTCGTTTTTTTCATATCTTACGCTTGCGAACATTATTTCTTTTATGTAATTTTTTCGTTTTTTTTGTGCATCCTCAACGCGAATACGATGGCTAACGAACGTATCACACGGCGAGACACTGAACGGTTGTGGTGAGGGTTAAGGCCGATTCACACCCATGACGCCGACGCGTCTCAACTTCACAGTTGAGCTGAGTTGAGTCGCTAGGCGTCGTAGGTGCGAACTGGCCATTATGTGGTTGTCCCTTTACGTGACGGCAAACGCCTGATGTTGCTGCCACTATACAATCCCATGGAGACAAAGTCCACAGGACTTTGTATAATGGCCAGTTTGCACGGCACATTTAAATTTCTCCCTTGACGACCCCTGTTGCCATGGCAACAAATTTTGAGACAAAATTGACTATAACTCGGCCCCCGTGAAACATAATTGCGCGTTGTTTTTATCTACACCCCTATTTTTGGGCCCGGACTATCCGATGGCGTCATTTATATTTGTCGCTTGCCGACCCCTGTTGCCGTGGCAACGAATTTTGGCAGTGGTGTCTATCTCCCCAAAATCTGGAATCGAAATCGGACGCAACTTCCCCCAGTTTTGGGCTCAGGTTCTCAATTTCTGACTCAAGTTTTCCCCCTCTATTTTGGGCTTCTTTCCCCTCCATGGAGAAAGTTTGGTTAAAGGTATAGATTAAAAAAATAGGGGTAAAGTAAAAATAGGGAAAGTTTTGTTAGCGGGAAAAATGGAAAAACAAGGAAAAAGTAAAAAAATAAAAAAGGAAGTTTTGTCAAGGGTGTAGTTTGCCAAGTGAAAATAGGGGGAAGTTTTGATCTGCAACTTATCAAAACTTCCCCCCTATTTTTCACTGGTCGCAAGCTGCGCCCACCAGCTATAGGGATAGAAGCCACTGGTGAACTCACATATGAAACACAGTCTAGAATTAACTGCCAGCTGCCGCAGTGCGTTCTATTGAAATACTTTACGGAAACTGCTCTTCTATCAGTCTCACACTTAGACTCGTAAGTTGAGCCATCTTTGTAAACAGCGTGTATAAGGCAGCGGTAATATGTTATTATTATTATTATTATTATTATTATTATTCTTATTATTATTATTAATGCTATGCAAGAGTTCTGCGTTTCATAATAAATACTAACACGTCTAAAACGTTGCAAAAACTTTAACAGTAGGCCTATAATATGTAACTAACCGTGCACTTAGTGTATTCGAATTTTTGCGAATGTTCTAGACCTGGTAACACGCAAAACGTGTTTGCAAGTGATTTTTTACGTTTTACGCAAAAACGCGGTCTAATTCTCATCTCCGTACGTTTTCAACCTGGTTCTAACGTTTAAAATTACATTTAACCTGTTTTCATGCAAAGAGTCTCTCTTGTGTTGTGCCTTCACTGCCACTTTGTTGTTTTGCGCGCGCTTAAATTTTTAGCAAATTAACTGAACAACAGAACATAGTTTCTTTTTATCTTCGACTTCGATATCTTAGTTTAAGATCTTAGTTTTTTTTGCTTGACCAAACCCCTATATGCTCGAAAATTTGTTTTCATTGGCTAATAGGCAAAAGTGTTTTGCTGCAGCCCAGCAAAAATTATTATCTCCGCCAAGGAGGTAATGTTTTTGCCGGTTTTTGTTTGTCTGTATGTGAGTCCGCAAGATAACTGTAAAAGTTATGGACTGATCTTTCTGAAATTTTGAGGGTATGTCGGGCATGGCATAAACTACAAGTGATTCAATCTTGGGCGTGATCCGGCAGGAATTCTGGATTCTGGATCACTTTAAAATTTTCGTTACCATTGCGTTAAAGGGGGCATAAGGGAACCGCTGCAAAACCGAAGACGGTGACGCCACCTGGCGAATAGCTTTGCCTTGGCGGAGGTACCTGCGGGCTATAACTGCTTTCTAGTATGATTATTTAATGATTATCAGAGACATATGTTTGAAATAAAGCGATCGTAGAAAACGACTGTGCAAACCTGACATTGTCTCAATTTATGTTTAAAAGTGAGGTTTTCTATGTCTTGCCGAAAAAAGAAAAAAGGAAAAAAGTATTGATGAAACTGCAAAAATAAGAAAGAGATTTTAAAAAGCAAAAAACTAAAAGAAAAAGATAAAAGAAAAAAGACAGAAAGAAAAGATGCAAGAAATAATACCGGTCATCATTTGCCATACAAAATATACACGCACAGCAGCTCACCATCGTCTGTTCGCTAATGGAGTAGAAACTGTTGACGTAGATTCCGAGAAGCACGAGTGTCGGCTTATCTACGCATCATCAATGCACAAGACACCCATCATCAGAGGAGTAAAGAGCACATTCCATTACGCCGATTTTCTCCGGAACTTTTTCGTAAAAAACTTTCGGTAGAAGTCGGAAACGCGAACCACGAAAGTCGTGCACGCAACCCATGAAACGGGGACGTCACGGAAAATTTTCCGGCTTTCAAAACATCTCGACATGTCGAAATGGTGGCAAAGTCGCGGTCTTTGTCGCAAAGTCGGAGTAATGGAATTTAGATTTATACCGACTTTCTGACATAGCGTAAATGCGAACCAATAAAACTTGCGTAAATTTTACGACCCACATGTATATTCAATGCAGCCTCGCATTTTACTGAGTGTAGGCCTAAAAGCTGAGCAATTCACACGTTTTAGTGTGTTTCCTTTTGTCTGTGTGGCTCAGTAGTCTAACGGTAACATGTCGGACTTGTATTCCTGAGGTAACTCAGAGGCGCAGGTTTGACTCCGCACCGCGACACTGCCGGGTAACGACCTTAGGCAAGTTGTTCACACACGTGCCTCTGTCACCAAGCAGTATAATCTGGTACCGGCTTCACTGCTGGGACGTAAACAGGCACACTGCGTGATACACTGGCCCCGTATCCGTGGTCTCGCAGTGTAAAAACTGGTGTCTGGCTGAGGGCATTAGGAAACGGAGATCAGCGCCGCCCTATGGGCCGTAAGGCTCGGAAAAGACTTTACGTTTTTACCTTTTGCCTAACAAAATGTTGAAAAGCCAACAAGATTTGTCGCTATAACTTGAACAAATATTGGCCGATTATCACAATAGACCTACCAGTTTACGAGTATTAGAATATGCTATTTTTCATTTGTTTTCTGCAACAACAAAGCCTAAGTAATTGTGCAAAACCAACAATGTGCTAATCATTTATTGGTTTATGATGCAAACTTACGCTGAACTACGGGAAACGGCAAGAGAATGAGCGTAAACATACCACACAATAAATCGTTTTAGACCTAAATCTAAAAACACAAAACGAACATTCACGAATCTTAAAACCTGCATCATACTCACGAATATTGACGTACTTCAGAATCTCCAGTCACAAATACCCGATCTATGACTCTCGCGGACATTTAAAATTAAACTAGCAATGAACTAGTTATTGAAAATTCTTTTACGATTTTTACTGGTTTGATTTTTCGCCTTTATAACAGGTGATACGGCATGCGAAATTTCATCAAAATGTTTTTTATCAATGTAACAAATATCGGCGTTGCAACATGGGTCATTTCTAAGACGCAGTGTATACAAGACGTGATAACTGAGCATTATACCCCGTTTACACGATCGAGCAAACATCGAGCAAACATCAAGCAGGCCCGATGGAATTCCGTCCCTGGCTCAAATGTAGGCCTAGGGTTGGCCCACAGCTGATCACGTGTTATATATGCCTTCCAATTACAACCCGCCCGCCCTCCTAATTAGCATGCTAATTACCATAGCTCGTTGAGCTACCTGGTTGAATGCTAGCAAACATCGAGCAGACGTCGAGCAGACGTCGAGCAGTTAGCACGTGTATTTTGAATACATTCGCTCGACGTTTGCTCGACGTCTGCTCGATCGTGTAAACGGAATATTATATACCTGGCACTGGAGGTTGTTCCTTGTCGTAATCTGTTAGCAACCTGTTCAATAGCGTCGAAAAACTACACAATGCAGAAACACACAAACAGTTTGCGGCTGAAATGTTGCTGTTCCGTTGCATTCAGTTCGTTTATGTATGCATTTATTTTCATGCCACACAAAATAAAATAATTATGTCAAAGCAAAGTCGTAATAACAGTCAGCAATGGCATGTGTGGTCAACACAGGGCAGTGTCACTTGTTCCTGTTATGACCAGTAATACAAAAAATTTGAGCTAATGCTCACGAGACGCGCGAAAGCTTATAGCAGTTCCGGTTCAGTAGTTTAGCTAAAAAGTGGGGTGTTCACGCTAAGTTAATATACAAATGCCAAATTCTCTATCTGTATCGCATAACGATAGTAGCGTGGCGCCACCTTGTGAATGATATAGACTTGGTTGCAGCCCAAAATTGCCAAAAAATAATTTATAAAACCCCTATTTTGGCGTTTAAGGTTATTCAAGGTCATTGTATTCGGCGCCAATCGAAAACCAGTGTACGACTTCCTATTAGTCACTAATAGTAACATGGCTCTATCTTGCACCGTTATTGAGATACAGCGACTTACTGGCTAAAAATCGCAATTTTTTTCTACCCCCTTCTCATTTAGCGCTCTCGTTTGGAATGACGCCCTATGAATTTATGGAAAAGCTTTACGGTTCCTGAAACTAGAGTCTTCCAGGCAGCCGAGGGGGCAGATTTGGTGATCCTAGCTTGCACCGTTTTTGACTGATCCACCCGTGTGACGGACGGACAGACAGAATTGCGATGGCTAAGACGCGCTGAAAGCAGTAGCTGCTTTCGCGCGTAAAATACATGATCTCAAAATATGCTAATGCCCACTTGCATTTTCTTCTGCGTGGTCAATACCAACCAAGCTTTGCTTTTAGTGATTACTTTTCACCTCGAAAAAATGAAAAAAAGCACTAACGCGACTATTTTGAGCTATAAAAAACAGACACGGCTCGACCGCTTGAGTTCAAGTGTAAACGTTGACAAAAGTCTGTCAAGAACTGCGTGAAATAGCATGTGCAACTACTTTCAATGTCGCAAACATGCAAATGGTGCTATGAGCTTGATGCATAGCATTATAATGCGAAAGACATGGCACTTAGCGTTTGTCAGAGCCATATGCAACGTGGGCCAGACAATCAAATTTTTGGAGTCACGTTCTCGCCTCCTTATGACGCCCTATGCGGAGAACATAAAGTGCTGTAAGTTAATTAGGCTCTAAGCGGCAATTCACGTGATGCTGTTAAATTATTACTCAACAAACGTTGGCACACCAATAATCTTCTTACGACGGCGTAATGTATACAGGGTGCGGCGGCAAAAAAGTATCCCCTAGAGTTGTCTGCTATTTTCCGAGCAACCGCTGGGAATTATAACGCGAAATTTTATACACTTATTACCTGTTTATACCTGCATATATAGACTACGCGACATTTGATATTCTTTTGTTTTTGCAAAGTTGCCGACTTTTTTAAAGACGACATCGTGATTTTGCACGTTTAACACTTTAGTGCTGTGACGAATTATGCGAATCGAAAAAAACTGAGTGCATCTTGTTGCTCGTGACGTTAAAGTGTCGAAAACTTCACGGAAAAACCTGAAAAGCCTTTTATTTTAATTTTCTATCGTATTCATTGACAATTTCTCACTAAAACTGAAATCGGTTGCTAAGCTCAAGCAAGCGCTCAAGTGATCTCGGACAACTTGCCATCAACAAAGTTGTTAAAAACTTTACTAAGAGAATAATGCATCTGTGAAAGCCGGCGATGGACATGTCAAGTTCTCAAAGTCACTGCCAATTTGTTTGTTATGTTGTTCGAATAATAATGTGTTTGTTTAAGGCGCAAACATGGTGCGCCGTTCGTTCTGCACACATTCCGCTGCTTGTTAACGTGAAAAATGACGATGCGGTTACGCGAAAAATCCAGTAATTTTGTCGTAGTTGAAGATAATAACATGCCTTTTATCACTTTTACTAGAATATAAACACGTAACAAGTGTGCAAAATTTGGAGATAAAATTCCAAGCGGTTTCTCAAAAAAATGGCAAACAACTTTAGGGGATACTTTTTATGCCGCACACTGCACGTATGTTTATGTATTCTGTCGAGCCATAAACTGTCTATACCTTATCGCCATGTTTCCTGCATTTCACCCAGGAATAGATGAGTCGTACGTTAATAAAATTAGTCGATAGTCCTGAAATGCGGGCGAGCAACAAAAGCTTTTTAATACAAGTAACATTAAAATTATAAAAGCTTGTCAGAGCTATTTAGTCCGCTCGTAAGCGATAGCTTGCGGAGCGGGCTTATGTTTTAGCCCAGATGTTTTATTTTTTTTGAACGCCAGATCTCCGAGATGCGTGGGCCGACTGGCGTGAAATTTTGCACGATGGTCAGTACTAGGCCCTATTTTATAATGCCGGTCTAAAATTTTCGGGGAGCGCACCCCCAAAAAAATTCAGGGGTCAAAAACATGCAAAATTTAGCCCGATTTCGGACGACTTCGAAGTTCGGCGGCGAATATCTCCAAAATGAATGAAGATTTTCAAAATCGGATTTTTATTCCGTCTACCGCGATTCCTTCTGCGTTAGGCGAAACAAGTCCGGTGAAGTTTGGTCCAGTGACCTTGTAGATCTCGATGTTGAATCGTACCCACCCAAAGTGCATTTTTCGGAAGACCACATTTCGGCCCCTAAGGGGTGCTGCCCCCCCAAATTTTTACACGCGCTAGAGAATCACCAAATTCTTACTAGCGCACCCCCACCGGGGACGGGGCCCCCCTTACAACTTTTTTCAAAGGGGCTCAAAAATTGGCTTAAAATGCAGCGCATTAAACGAAGGATCTTTGGAGCCAAAGGGAGTAGCTTCATGAGACTTTGCCACGTGACGTGCTGCTAGATGGGGGTGATAACGCGGGTACAACTTTTAGGGGGCACCGCCCCCTTAAAGTTTGGGAGTGCAAAAAACGCGCAAAATTTAGTACGTTTAACGACAACTTTCGACTTTGAGCGCAAATATCTCTGAACTGCATAGGGATATCGACAAGCGGTAAACGGCGTTATCAAATACAGTTAA
>Ga0209367_1003681_pt1 | contig 20945 bp, 17 predicted proteins | sample WorMetLIZISLAND2_FD_187412 | JGI IMG/M metagenome (GOLD analysis project Ga0209367, IMG submission 187412) | Marine gutless worms symbiont microbial communities from Max Planck institute for Marine Microbiology, Germany - Olavius geniculatus... ...
TCTTCCGAAAAATGCGCTTTCGGTGGGTACAAACTCACATCTAGATCTCCAAGGTTACTGGACCGATCTTCACCGGACTTGTTTCGCCTAACGCGGGAGGAATCGCTGTCGAACGAGTAACTCACCGATTTTGAATATCTTCATCCGTTCCGGAGATATTCGCCGCCAAACTTCGAAGTCGACCGAAATCGGGCCAAATTTTGCATGTTTTTGGCCCCTAAAAATTTTTTGGGGAGGCCCCCCTGAAATTTTGGACCGGGATTATAAAATTGAATGCAGCATTGAGCATCGTGCAAAATTTCGCGCTAAAACTATCGTTTTCGGGCGGACTAATAAATGGATACTGCCTCTGACACTGCCTTATAGTGTCTGAGGCACAAACAACTACGTGATCAGACTGCCTTTGAGATCTCACAGAACAAAATTTGAGCACTTATTCTCTGTTAAAAACAACATCAATTAAACCATTGACAATAACAAAATGAAAAACAAAATGACCGAGACTTGAGACTGACCTGCTGCCGACTGTTCTCTAGTTGCTGTTGAGCTCTTTCCTTGTACTCCAGAGCACTGGCCTTCGCAACTGCTAGCTCATCATTAGCGTGCTCTAGCTCCATGTTCAGCTTGGCCTCCACTGCCGACAGGTTCCGGTACTCCTGTTCTTTAGTCTCCAACTGTGACTTCAGTTCTCGCAGTCGGGACTTCGCCTCATTCCTCAGCTGGCCAAACTTGATGGCAGCCACTTCCAGTTCGGCTGACTTCTGCTGTACGGATTCCTCGAGCGTTGCGATAGTTGACTTGGCATCTTTCAGGTCGTTGGTGGTTGCAGTCGCAAGGTTACGTTCCTGTCGCAGCAGTTCGTCCATCGAGACTGTCCCGGCGATGGTCTCGCGTAGTCGTTGTTCCAGCAATGCGATGCTGTTCTCGTGCTGTGCCACGAGCCGCTCAGCTCTCTGCTTTGTTTCCACGCCACGATCGTACTCCGTTGTCACTCGAGCGATGGCTGAATCAAACAGTCGAAGCCGTTCCACAAAACTGCCGCTGTTTGTCATGCGCGCATCTGGCATCCGGCCCTCGCGGTGCGCAATGCGCTGTTCAATCTGGTAGACTAATTCATCTGCCTCCTTGACCCACTTCCTCATGCTGTCGTTCTCCGCAACCAGCCGGACGTTCCTGACCTCGGCATTACTCAGTCGCTCGTAGTCGCACAGCAAGCAGTTCTCAGTGGACACCGTGTCGCCGGCTGCCTGTCCTAGGAACGAGCCCTGCTCATCGCTGGCCACTGGCTGGTCCCACCAGTCTGCCGAGACATTGGACCGGCCATAGACCAGCTGATCCCGGTGTTTAGCGCAGACGTTCTTAAACCGATTAAGCCACGATTGCAGCGACTGAACTCTCTCTGCAGCCGTCTCCAGCTCACCATCACGCTACATACCACCAGATTATACAGACTAACCAAAGCAAGATATAATTATCTCTAAACGCATAATACTGTACGCAAATATTTATAAGTCAAACTGTGTATAGCATAGTATATTACAAATATTCATGGACACCCAGAGTGTATGCACAGTTGCACATACAGCAGGTACCACTTAAAAACCACAAAGCAGCAAAATCACAAGAATGGATTCTTGGTTCATGGATAAGTAAAAACCAAAAAAAAATTATACATCTATAATTATTATAATTATAGCAGCAACTGCTGTTTGGAACAAAATAATTTTAAAAATTGAAAGCATACATATCTACAATTCTACATTAGCTATGAGGCAATTAATTTACAAGTTTTCATAACTTCATGAAATCACATTCATATGTTTTCAATTTGTACCATGATAATGCCACAGCAGACAGTCTAAACTACCGGTATTTCATTCGTATACACTGCGACTGAAAAAACAGACTCACTAAATTTCAAATATTATGAAACACCATGCATATATGATAGATAATTACAAAAAGAACACCTTCATTTAAAAATAAACTCTTAGCATAATATAACAATAAAAGATAAACATTTATCAAAAATTAGTGAAATTACAACCTTACTTGGTTAAAATGCTGAAGTTTTAACTGCTGCTTTCCTCGGAAACATAAAAATCATTCCAAGAAAAACAGCAGCAGTGCCAAGACATCAACAGTTTAACTAATAAAAATTGTAAGTTGATGAAATAATACAGCTAATGGACAGAAGACCTGCTGCAGGGTTTTCTGCAGGTTCTCATTCTTCTGTCGGAGTCTCTTCAGCTCTTCGTTGCTGCTTGCCATGCGATCCTTCGATGCCGTCAATAGTCCAACAAGTAAAGCAATCTAACACCAACACTGACATTAATGTGCATGATTCCAGCATCTCTCACTCAATGCGGCAATATTACTGCAGCAGAAGCAGACTAACTAATCACTGCTAACTGGCTGGCTACCTGACTCTACATATTCCTATCACCGTTTCCCATGTCAACTAAGCCCTTCATCCCTCCAGAATATACAAATCAAGCATCAGACTGCCTGCTTCAGGTTAAGGAAGGCACATTAACCTTAAAGCAGGACATTTGGGTGCCACCATATAGGCGCCGCCATTTCGGCACCACCATTTTGGCACAGGAACATTTTTCGGCATGGGGACATTTGGACGCTGCCATTTGGGCGCCGGATGTTTCGGCATCAAGCCATGACACCGCCGTTAATAGGGTTTGAAAAGTACGCATGATACTGGCCAGTGCATAATTCATAATTCATGTACAAATTACAAGAAACTTTCCCAAGCATTTACGTAGAAAACAATGTCTGTTTTGTCACTTGATGACTATGCATGACAAAATGCGATGACAAAGGCACTCAAAGATGCACAATGAAGTGCAACGATGACGACGACAATGCAAAGCATGACAACGACACACGAAGACAACATACAATGACGTCACACGACGACATACGACAATGCTGATGTGAAAGCATAATGATCAAGACGCATGACAACATACAAGACGTGCAACAATGCACGATGAAGACATATGACAACGTCGACAAAGAGAAAGCGAGACGTCGATGATGAAGTGATGTACGACGTAATGCGTGACGACAATATACAACGACAACGTACGATGTCATGCGACGACAAACGACAACAACAAGAAGTTATTACTACAGAGCCAATAAAACTTGTATTTGCCAACATAATTATGATTACGATTTTAACTTCAACGATATGCAAATTAATTCTGATGATGTGCCAATCACAAAGCATGGTGCCCAAACAGCGGTGCCCAAATGTCCCGATGCCAAATAGTCCCGGCACCCAAATGGTAAGCACCCATATGGCAGTGCCGAAATGGTGGCGCCCAAACAGCAGCACCCAAATGTCACATACACCATTTACCTGTGTATCTCATGTGCCAGGTAACAGTCCGTAGCTCCGAGACGAAAAGCTGTACAGTACAGACTGCTTTAAACTCGTTAATCTATTTACAAAAGTCAATGCGGTGAATATAATACTCTGTAGCTGTTCTACTATCAGTAAGTCTTTCACTCCTTACAGAACGAGCCAATTTATCTAAAGTTGGTCCATAATAGACTGGGTCCCCATCAGTGAAGTTTTCAGCATTGTTAAAGCAAGCCAATTAACAGACCGAATGCACTTTGTTCAGTCATCCACTAGCAGCACTTACGCTGCCAATTGTGTCTCATAACATAGCTATAATCCAGATTTTAGCCATGATATAATACGGCAATAAATTATGACTTCATTTGCTGACCTTGTCTTTGAGTGTGGTGTCTCCCTGGCTAACACCAGCTGTTGCTGAAAGCTGCGACTGTTCTCGCGCTGCAAGTCGAGACTCAACCGTAGTCAGCTGCGTTACGATTTCCTCCGGCACTGCTTGACCCCTTCTCAGCAAACTATTCTACACACAGTGACAGAGCTAATATACATATATATATATATCCTTTACTATACCAGAAAGCAGCAAAAAGTATGCTATGCATACTAAAGATTGTTGCAGCACGATACTCGTTAGTCCTATGGTCCACTAGTCCTACAGTTAGAATTAGAGGTAGAATAGGACTAGCAAACCACAGAACTAGTAGGTGAGTGAGTGAGTGAGTAGGGTTTAACGTCCCACCTGACACAGTATAGATCATTTTGCAGACGGCCTTTCCCAGCAGAAAGCACACAAATGCATAATAATGAAACAGTAAATTTAACCTTTACAATAAAGAAACGGAAAGTTTAAACTTTACAGAAACACAAAACACAAAACACTAGCTAAACCTAAAATTGTAAGAACTCCATTATATGCATGTGGATCTAAGACTAACAAATAGTAAAATTAATGGACCAAAGAGTAGTGAACCATAGGACTAGGTAACTGTCACCTTAAACAAAAACTGTACAGAAAAGAGCAAAAAAACATGATAAAGCCTGCATCTGCAAATGGAAAACAAACTCAATGTGCAAGCCAACAACAAAATGCACAGTTCAGCTGCATTACCTGCAGATTCAAACTTCCACGCTTCTAACAAAAGATGACCTAATATGAATGTTGTCGGAGTAAAACTTCTTACAGACTGAAAGCTATTGTTTCCTATCGTCTGACTAACAATGTCGAAGCACATTTCTACAGATGCAAGCAAATTTATGTATCACACAACATCGACGAAATCATGCCAAATTAGTGCATTTCATCTAGTTAATTATCTGCGGGAAAAAAGTTAATAACAATGTTCCAACTTAGCCTACAAAAAAATACATAGTTTGTCTATATTAAAGGTCCATGGTCACGGTCAAACTCACTCGCGCATTTTATGTAGCTCTTAATTAAGACACTTCATCTTGCATATATATTATATAACACATATATGTTATAAGCTTTATAAATATATGAAATTAATGCCTGATGGTGACGAAAATATGGTCTTACATTACGTTATGCAAAAAAAAGTCAAGGCACAAGGACAACTGGTGACGTCATCAGTCTATCCCATAAACATCATGAATATTAATGGCCTAGCCAGTGTCTAAGGCTAAGCCATTAATTATTCATGATGTTGATGGGCTGCGCTGAGGACATCACCGCACAGCTTAGCCGAGATGGCGTCGTCACGTTTCTACATCATATTTGAGAATCATCCACTTTAAATGTAAGTTTCTCCGTGTTGACAAACTGATACGTGAAAAACTTGTAATACCTGCGTCTTTAAAACCTTGATCATTTCATCCTTGTCCTCAAGCAGCATTCTGTAGTTGTTCTCAATGTCAAGCTTTGCCACACGATCGAGCTGAATCTGTTCCCTCAGTTCAGCAATGCGCTGGAATGCCTTGTCCTGAGACCGAGACATTGTGTCCTGCACAAACCATGGAAAATATGTCACCGAAAATATAATCCAATGCATGTCAGTAAAGTATGTGATGGTCACAAGTGACTGCATATTTTCTTCACGAGAAGTGAGTGTGAGCACATGCCATAATGACGTTAACAGTAACTACATCAATAAAACTAGTATGCAAAATCAAAACTATTCAGCTACAATACAACATCAATAATAAAAACAATGAATGTAAAAAAGTAAACTTTTTCAGCAAGCAAAAATGATAAAGTGCACATCGTAGTCGTAGACAATGAACATCTTAATCTCATTTCTCATTTATAGAACAATAACTCCCAAACAATTCCAACAATAACAAAGTAATGGATATACAGCTTTAAAAAACTAGCGAAAATTTTTTCATACTCTTCCCAGGTAACAACATTAATAAAATAAAATAATGGCAAATTTACCTTTAGCTTATCTCGCTCATTCTCCAAATCACGATAAGCTTTCATCACCTGGTGAAGGCAGACATACTGTATTTAATAGAAATAAATGTACAAAACATCAGTTTATACACTTGTTAATGGCAGCATTGAAGAACTCGCACATTGAAAACAGCAAAAATCACAAAAGGTGATATTGCCCGCATCACATTGACTGTGTCAAGCATGTCACATTAAAGCCAGTCTTGTAAATTACACTGTAGTAATATGTTAGCACATGAGTTAATGAGTGTTCTATCAAAATGGTGCTTCTCTGGTTCATTGTGGCATTTCTTGACCTAACCTCGGTGCTGTGGGCGTGCAATGTGCCTGTGCTATATAGCCATGGGTCACTAATGACGAAGTTTTGCGCTATAATAAATATATTTTTTGAGTTATGGTGGTGCCCCCAAACACTGTGGGGCCAAGAAAAATTTACCACATTCCCCCTCTCAACAGGCCTGTGGACTTATGTTTTATATGCACTTCGGGTATCACGTTAGTATCACGATACTCTATACCTTAGACGGTATCATTATCGCGGCTCCAATTTTAGATATCGCACAACGCTACGACACACAATAATGTTACCTAGCTATCATGCTACTGCATGCATGGTGTGGTTAAAAAAACAAAGCAGTAACCTGACTAAATCTAGATCTGTACTTGACAGCACGTTGCTGCACACGGCTGTAGTGATGAATCAGTTCGTCTTTCGTCATCTGATGCAGACTATCAACTCTGGGAATATCATCAGCATCACCGCCGACACTGCTCTCTGCATCCGAAGGCATCGCATACTGGCGCACAGCGTGAGCGGTTGCAGCAGCAACCGGAGAATACATCTGAGCATCACCGCCACTAGCTTGAGAGCTCAGTGAAGACTGACGAGATCTAGCTGCACTACGATCCCTACCGGAGTACGCAGGTGAAATGAAAGGTCCAGGCTCTGACAAGTTCAGTACAGCAGGTCCACTCGACTGTTCATCATGTCGAAGGTCAACCAAGGAACCTGTCGGCGCTGCAACTAATCCCGACATTCCAGCATTCTGCATACAACAGTAACATACAACACAATGATCAAAACTGAATTTCTACTTCAATATTACAGAGTAATTGGACTACTCCAATGATATCATCATCCTATAGCTAAACATTCAATAAATTTGAAAATCAACCTGCAGCAAACCAAGATTTTTTTCTAAAATTAAATCATGGTCGTGCACGGCTATGGGTAATAAGCGGATGTGCAGATGTGGGGATGTAGCAACGGGTAAAATGCGGATGAAATTTGCTGATGCTAAGTGCAGATGTGTGGGTAAAAGACGGATGTGCGGATAACAGTTGTCACGTACATTACCAGTCATGAAAGTTGAGTTTTTCAAACATGCACTCCAGAATTAACTCCTCAGCGGACACTTTATAGGCAGCAGTTATTTAAAGTCTGCTGCTGTGAATTTCTTAACAGTTCACACTCTGTAGAGGCCTAGACAATAGCCAAATTCCTGATCCTGAATTCGTCTACGCATTTACTCAGAAAAGAATGGTCTGCTTTGTCACTTGACGATGACAATGCACAACAGCAAGATACAACGACGACGACGTGCAAGAACGCACGACGAAGCGCCACGTCGACGTCCCAACCCGTGACAATTAAAACACGTAGAGACAATATACGATGACGACGCGGGATGATGACATATGATGACGACGACGCGTGACAATGCAAGACGACGATGTGCAGTGACATCACGCGACGACGAACTACAACGGATGACGACAACGATGACTACTAAGTGCAGGAGAAAGTCACTATTGTAAACCCAGATTTGCCATCTTACGATTTTAACTCAAACGATATGCAAAGTACTATGGTAATTTCAATATAACGTGCAGTGGCGTCATTTCAGTAAATAATTTGGGGGTCTCCGTAATCCTTGGAGGTCTTAGTCTACGTAACGTATTGTTTTTACAGCATTAACAGTGTTTCAAAAGTACCGTACGATGTACAGAGAAAAAAACAAAATTTTAAATCCTTGGGGGTCCGTGGACCCCCTAGCCTCCCTAAATGACGCCCCTGATAACGTGCCAGTCACAAAAAGCATGGCGCCCAAACGTCTGGCGCCTAAAAGCCCCAAATTAATACACGGTTATACACCGCTTATTGATCCAGCGGCGTGGCTGAGAACGATGGGTAAAATGCGGATGTCCTTCGCATCGACACCCGTCTTTTACCCGTTGCCACATCCGCAGATCCGCACATCCGCCTTTTACCATCGTCCGTCGTGCACTCGTATCAGCCTGTCAACATTATTTTCTCGCATTTTACGAGTTAAAAATGACAAAACAAAATCTGCACGTCCAACCTGTCCATGTGTCACAAGACTTCCACCACTGCTGGCTGTCAATCCTTGACCAATTCGCTGTCGTAATTCTTTAAACATAACTTCATGAACCAAAACATACGTCACTCATTGCATAATGTTTTGTTTTGTTTACACCGGAAGTGCAAAGGACTTAATTAGGGAGGGTTCATAAACGTGATCGCACCATGGATCGCACCATCTTGATCTAACTTTTGAGTTTCAGAACGTTCCCATTTTACTGGTGGAGATAACTGATAAATATTCATTATAATAAATATTCATAAAACAGCTGATTTGTTGACAAGAAATAAAGCGTTTTTATAAAGTTATGGAAATTGTGCAGACGCATGATAGTGCAAGAGTTATAACGCTGTCAAATGGCGCACTAATGCCATTACTTGGACGTACGACTGTTTTCATGAGTTGATATTATACTGCACTGTCGACTAGAGCTCTGCACGGGCCGGGCGGCCCGGCGGCTAGCCTTGTTATACACGGCTCAGATTTGAGATACATGAAAATCTTAAGTTGTGGACTCTGGGCCCATTAGGTCGGCAGAATGACACCCTCTGGTGCACGGTGGGCTCTATCTGTCAATGGCCTCTTACGTTCTTGCCTTTCCCTCTTTTGATAGCGGCACGGTGGGGGATCAATTCAGAGTGGCAGTAGGCCTAGCAATTAAAGCACGTGAGACTGACCTAAGTTACCCAGCAGTAGGCCTGTCAGATTACGCTGGAATGACGCCTGTTGCTACTTCCTCTTGCCAACCTCAGTGGTGGCCATCACGACGCATAGACCTCTCGTCAGTGGCCGGTGGACTAGACGATTCATGGAACTTTCATACCCGGGAACTTTCGTTTCCTGATAATTACTGAACCCCTTATCCTTACATACTGCTTATAGTTCAGCGAAAAAAGTTCCTGGGAACGAAAGTTCTCGGATGCTAAAGTTCCAGTTATCGACTAGACAGGTGTGGACTAGCTGACGGTGACAGCTGCAGGAGTTCAATAGCAATAGCATAACGATCACTTTACTAACCCATGGACATTTTTGCACTTACCACACCATATCCTACTCTAATCATAACCCTAGATTGATATTTCAAACGTCGGTATAGGGAACTTTTATTATTAAGACAGACCAGATTTTTGTATTGTAATATTAATCTTCATTATTGTTATTGTTAAAATGTTGCAGTGGGAACATTTAGACTTGTTGGCAAAGAGACAGTGGCCAATGCACTGGATGCTGCATTCACAGCAGGATATCGTTTAATTGGTTTGTTCTGCATGGAATTTATTAGTCTGCTCGGAAGCGATAGCTTTCGGAGCGGACTTATGTTTTGCTGGCATTTATTTTATTTCCTCGCGAGATCTCCGAGCTCTGTTGGCCGATCACTGTGAAATTTTGCATTAGAAGTGTGTTTAATTTTAAAATCTCAGTCCAAAATTTCAGAGGCCCTCCCCAAAAAAATTTAGGGTTGAAAACATGCAAAATTTGGCCCGATTTCGGATGACTTCAAAGTTAGATGGCAAATATCTCTGGAACGAATAAGGATATTCAAAATCGGACAAATATCTGATCGACTGCGATTCTTCCCACATTAGGCGGAAGAAGTCTGGTAAACTTTGGTCCACTAATTACGGAGATCTCGATGTGGAATCATACCAACCCAAATCAACGTTTTCTGAAGACCATATTTTGGCCCCTAAAGGGTCCTGCGCTCCCAAATTTTTACACGTGCTAGAAAATGACCAAGTCTTGCTAGCACACTCCCCACTGTAGATGAGGGTCCCCTTACAATTTTTTACAGTGGGGTCAAAAATTGGCTTAAAATTCAACAAATGTGCACTTATAACTTTGGGGATAGTGGGAGTAGCCCCACAAAACTTTGTCACGTGACGTGCTGTTAGGTGAGGGTAATAATGTGGGTACAACTTTTGAAGGGCACTGCCTCCTTAAAATTTGGGAGCCCATAAAATGTCCAAAATTCGGTGCAATTTAGAACAACTTTTGAACTTATTGCAAATATCTCTGGATCACATAGAGATATCAGCAAGCGGTAAACGGCATTATCAATGGCAATTCATCCCCCATTGAACAAACAAAAATTTGGTGAATTTTGATTTACTGACAAAAAAGTTATAGGCGCGCATGTTGACCCACCCCAAGTCGACAGTATGCGTTCTGCGTATGGTAATGCATTTGAGTTCGGGCCCCCCTTGAATTTTCCCCCCAGTCGGACTTACTGGACTGGGCAGACTCGTGTCTTTGCCCCAAATTTGTAGTTTTTTTTTGCTTTTTGATTTGCACCATGTGCTTTATATTTGTCACATTCTTGTTTTCTAGTTTTCTTAGTACTATAAGTACAGGCTTTATTGTCTATGGGTAATTCCTATTAGCTACTGCGAGTTGCATTCAGAAGATTTTTCAATTTACTGTCTGTAATGGGTTTGATAGTAAGCACTACCTATTATGTGTAACATGCATACATGTTTATGGCCTAAGTAATTTGTTGTTGTTATGAGTTCAGATACTGCTAGTGTTTATCGGAATGAGAGGGATATTGGAGAGGCTGTTGCAAATCTGCTTAGCACTCATCAGCTGTGCAGATCAGATGTCTTTATAACTACCAAACTAGGTACTGCTGCATTTCTTCTTCAGTTATTTATTTTACTTTGGCTTCATTTGCTTCTCTCAGTGTGCAGCTTTCTGTGCCATTTCTTCATGTTTTTTACTTGTTGAATGAATGCCAGACTTGTTAATATGTAGTGGTGGAGTTAAAGGTCCATGGACACCAAAATTAACTTACCATTTTCCTAAAAGCGCACAATTTTCGGAGAATTTTGACACTAATATCGGCACCCAGCGTTTTGACAACATGATGAAACTTACATTTGAAATCGACAATCTACGAAAACAACGCAGAAAATGAGATGCCATGTTAACATTCTGATGACGTCACCGCGTGTACTCGTAGTCAACGTAAAATATGCATAGAAACATAAGCATTATAAAATCACATTGTCTACCTTTGTACTGCTGCAGTTGTCATGTGACGCTGTATTTTTTGCCATTAAAAATATTAAAATTAATTGGTAAACACAGACTGTGTACTTGCGGTGAGGTCTACATAAATTTTACAAGCGAGTTTGACCATGGCCATGGACCTTTAAGTCCACTTCTTCCGAGTTCAATGTATTTAGTTTGATTTCGGACACTAGTTACAGTACAGAAATTAGTGAGGCAACGTTATTTTCAAGTCACGCAGTGCTAAGTCCAAGTCCAGTGGGGTCAAATCCGAGTCTGTGTCTTCTGAAAATAAGACTTATGTCTGACTCATGTACATTGTTGGACTTGGGTACTGTGCCACTGTAGATAGGCTTCACTGTAGAAATATGGTACCACGACAGTTGTGTTACTTATATTCTGCATGTCATATTTGATTGGATAGAGCGTGTTGCATGCACGAAATGTCTGCTGCATAAGGACCGAAAGATCACGGAAGTGGAAAGTGTCGTGAAGCCTGTCTTCGCTCACTGCAAGCACTGGGCCTGGAGTACATCGACCTGTACTTGATTCACTGGCCGGCCGTGCAAGGACTGAAGCCGAACGTTGAGAGACACCGAGAGCTGAGGCGTCAGAGTTGGCTGGACATGGAAAAGCTCTATGAACAAGGCAGAGATATTTTGCGATTGTTCTAGCATTGATTCTTTTTTTGTCTATGATGAGTATTTGGAAGTTTTTTAGAATTAAAACTAGAAATTTGGGGCAAAGCCCAACATGAGTCCGCCCGGCGCCCTAAGTCCGATTGGGGAAAATTAGGGGGGAAATTTCCCTGGCATCAAAGTCACATGGCCCGAACTCAAATGCATTGGCATACGCCGAACGCGCATTGTCGACTTAGGGTAGGTCAACATGCGCGCCTATAACTTTGTTCGTTGTGTACCGAATTTCACAAAATTTTTTTTGTTCAATGCACAAAAGATCGCTTTCGTCAAAGCCATTTACATATTGTCGCTATCTTCATTGGTTCCAGAGATATTTGCGCTCAAACTCGAAAGTCGTCGTAAATCGCACCAATTTTTGCACGTTTTTTGCCCTCCCAAATTTTAAGGGGGGCGGTGCCAACAAAAGTTGTACTTGCGTTAACACCCCCACCTAGAGACACGTCAAGTGCCAAAGTTTCATTGGGCTACACCCCCTAACTCCGAAGTTATAATGGCTCATTTATTCCATTTTAAGCCATTTTTGACCCCCCTTTGAAAAAAGTTGTCAGGGGGACCCCCATCCCAGGTGGGGGGTGCGCTAGTAAGACTTGGTCATTCTCTAGCGCGTGTAAAAATTTGGGGGCGCAGCACCCGTTAGGGGCCGAAATATAATCTTCCGAAATATTCGACTTAGGGTAGGTCAACATGAGCCATTATAACTTGGTTCGTAGAAGACCGAAGTTTACACTATTTTTTGTTCAACGCGGAATTAACCATGTTTGATAACGCCGTTTACCGCTTGTCGATATCTCTATCCAGTTTAGAGATATTTGCGGTCAAACTCGAAAGATGTCATAAAGCGTACTAAATTTTGGACGTTTTTTGCCCTCCCAAATTTTAAGGGGGGGGCGGTGCCCCCAAATTTCGTACTTGCGTTAACACCCCAACCTAGAGCCGCGTCACGTGCCAAAGTTTCGTCGGGCTACACCCCCTAACTCCGAAGTTATAAAGGCTCATTTATTGCATTTTAAGCAAACTTTTGACCCCCCTTTGAAAAAGTTGTAAGGGGGGCCCCCGTTTCCGGTGGGGGGTGCGCTAGTAAGACTTGGTCATTCTCTAGCGCGTGTAAAAATTTGGGGGCGCAGCACCCGTTAGGGGCCGAAATATGTTCCTCCGAAATATGCACTTTGGGTGGGTATGATTCAACATCGAGATCTCCAAGGTTACTAGACCAAGCTTCATCGAACTTGTTTCGCCTAACGCAGGAGGAATCGTGGTAGATGGAATAAAAATCCAATTTTGAATATATTCATCCGTTTTGGAGATATTCGCCGCCGAACTTCGAAGTCATCCGAAATCGGGCTAAATTCTGGATGTTTTTGGCCCTTGAAATTTTTTTGGGATGTGCCCCCCCAAATTTTGGACCGGCATTATAAAATTGGGCCTAGTACTGACCATTGTGCAAAATTTCACGCCGGTCGGCCCACGCGTCTCGGAGATCTCGCGCTCGGATAAATAAATAAAAAACATCTGCGCTAAAACATAAGCCCGCTCCGCAAGCTATCGCTTACGGGCGGACTAATAACTAACATCATAGCTAACATAAAAATCTATTAGCCTGTCATCAGAATAATTATTTATTTACAGTAATCATGCAATGGCAACTACAGTTAGGTTACTTGAATTCAATCGATTGTCGAATAACTGCAGTTTAATGAAATATTGAAACCTTTGTTTCACAGAATTCCGTAAATTTACATAAATTCACATATGTGCGTTAATTTTTGTAACGTGCATTAACGCATTAATTTGACAGCTCTAAAGCAAACCTTTACAAATAAATAAATAAATCAATCAATCAATAAAAAATAACTCACCTCCTCATCGACAGAGAAGGTCAAGTCGAGAGCAGCAAGTTCCGAACTGTCTGCAGTGTCTTTAATCCACAGAAGACTTTTGTGAAACTCCGCATCCAAAGACTCCAGGTCACACAGTGATGGAGCACTACAACAACAACTACAACAGTAGTAGCAGCAGCAGTACTAGTAGTAATAAAAGCAGCAGCAGCAGCAGCAGTAGTAGTAACACTTTTGTGAAACTCTGTATCCAGAGACTCAAGATCAGACAGCGACGAAGCACTACAACAACAACTACTACTACACTAGTAGTAGTAGCAGCCATTGTATTTCATGGAACCTACTCTGAAAGGGTAAGAAGCTGGCAAGAGAAGAGGATGAGATAATCACAGGAAAGATGAAGAAAGGAAAGGTAGGGAGGAAAAAGAAAGTACACACAGAAGCAGATGAATCGTACTTTAACCACTAAACAGCAGTAGTAAAGTATAGTTTACAGTCAACAGTGTATTATGTAAGTGTAATGAGGAGGCATAATACACAGTAGACCATGTTGAAACATATTTATTTCCAAGCCATGATTGATGGCATGTTCTGTCTGGATGAACGTGTGATATACAAACACGAGATGCTACCAGTTGTCACACTTCAGTGGAGTGAGATTACGGGCACTTATTACATTGCAGCAAGAGATAGGAGAACTAAGCAGGTCATACATACACTCCGAGTAGAGCCTTGTAGAACGGGTAAGTGAAAAAGACATCTAGTAGATACTGATGAACCACAGCCAGACCAATTGCACGACCAGCAAACCTGAACCTACCACAGATTGACACATTTATACACACACACAAACGTTACTGACCATTGTATTTCACTGATGTTGCTGACATATTCAATATCCAGTCGACAGACCTTAGAAGAACCTCTACCAACCGTACGACAGCACCCAGTGGTAGCAACACGTATCTGTTCTTGGGCCAGCAAATTCTGTCAGTGCAGATGCAAGATACTAAAAGTGTCAAGTGGCCGAGATAGGAAAATTGTCATTTAACTCAAACTGTCCTGCAACTGCAAAGTCTGACGAGCTTCTAAGATAATATTATGTAACTCTGCAGAATACTGTACAGTCTACTTCAGATTTAAGTTTTATGGACATACAAATCAGCTATCGCAGAGCTAACACAACATGACGCTGATGCTGCGTGCAGTTTTATTTCTTTTTTACGCACGACAGCAGCTACTGCTGTAGCGCATCTTAGCCATCACAATTCTGTCCATCTGTCCGTCACATGAATGGATGATCAGTCAAAAACAGTGCAAGCTAGGATCACCAAATCTTCATCGTCATCTGCCTCTGACATCCCGACTCTAGGAACCATAAAGCTTTTCCATAAATTCGAAAGGGGTCACCCCGAACGAGGGCGCTAAATGAGAGAGGGGTACTACTGACCATTCGTTGGCGTTTTCAACAAAGACCGAGACAGGGCTGATCTGGACTGTGTAAGTATTGCTGGCGGAGTACTCGAACAATCCGTAGTAAGGGTTGAACAGATCCCTGGAAAGTAGGAAGAAAAACTCCCGAGACGGTCCGCCATAGTCTAAACTACAAAACAGACATCAGTCAATCAACATATAGTACAGACTTTCAGCAATGCGCCCACACATAGAACAGAACAGACAGTCAACATACTGTGTCAAAGCCGTAGACGTTAACAATAATTGATCAACTGATTAATCACTAAATTTTAATCTGCAAGAATTTGATAAAATTTTTGAACAATAGCAAAAGTTTATATTAAACAGTTTTGCAAATGCATGCCATAAAGGTTAGCCTGATTTGAGCTAAGTCAACAAAAAAGCTCCATTGTATCAAAGGGTGACAGTCTACAAACAGGTAAACCACCTTTGTATGTAACCTACACCAAAATCAACTCAGCCTTTCATCCCTCCAAGTAGGTAAATTGAGTACTGGCTGCGGTTAAGATAAGGCACATTCACCCACTCTCAGGTGGCAGGTAACACTGAGTGATCACATATGGCAGGTGACACTCCATAGCGCTGAAACTGATCTTCCATGAAAAGCTACATGGACACTTTTATTGGCTACAGGTAAGAAGACCTATCGAGACACAGACCCCTCCTCGCCGACGAATGAAATGAACAGTTTCGCTTTTTGCAGATCTTTTTTGGAGATGGCCATCACTTTTGCGAATGCATCCTGAAGAAACTGCTCCCTCCGTACACTCATTCTGGCATGACAAACACACGACACAATATGACAAGAATATGCGAATGGAAAAAAATTACCTAGCACATAAGCGAAAAGTACTAAACTTATTTTTAAAAAACCAAAACAAGTGTCAGTGTGCAGGAAATCCAAAAAAATCAAGCAGCAAAAGCTTCAAGCATGAAATGTAATTAACGCAAAAAAATGAAAAAGCATAAGCGCAGAAAAATCTGATACTTTAGCTGTGTCTGAAAAAACATGCCTTTTCCTGTCTTAAGCCAAACAGAAGATTTGTTGTTGAATAACTGGAACTGAGCTGTCTGTCATTTTGTGATAACTGGAATCGCTGATCAGTGTTGGAAATCATAAACAACTGCAAGTTTTGGCTGAGAAACCCCCCACACCTTGGAATCAGAGACAGCATCTGACACAATGTGTCATCGAAACCCATAAGCATACCAAATGCCATCCAATTCTGTTGAACAGTTTAAGCAATATGCACAAGTGTCACAGACAACAGAAATCTACAAAAACGGGCAGTCACTTGCACTAAAGTGATTATTAGTGAGTCAGTAGGGTTTAACGTCCCGCCCGACACAGTATAGGTCATTTCGGGGATGGTAAAGTAATTATTAGAGGTTATCACACGGCAGTTTTCATATCGGCCCTTATATCAAGTCCAAGTGTCGATATCAGCCTGAGGCGAAGCTCCTCGGCTGATATCGACCGAGGGCTTGATATAGAGATGATATGAAAACTGCCATGTTTTAACCTCTTTATCATACGATCGACGTTGTATCCGTAGCCCTTTTGTGTTTACATTTTGCTGCACCGCTGTGAACTTGACGGTGTTTACATCTTCAACAAATCTGTTGCGGCCGTCACGATTGGCGTTCTTCTTTTCAACGGCACTTTCTAGTTCCAATATTCAATCGACAAGTAGGTCCCTTACTTTTTCTGCCATAGGCGTACCAGTCTTTACAAACATGACATTCAATTATTTACAAATTATCTGCAAAAACATGAAAAAATACATACACATGCATGGCGTATGCTACATCTGAAAAATCATCTGCCGAGATAGCGGCGTTAACCAATCAGAGACGTCCACCGCTGACTCATCATCACAATGACACATGGAAATTAGAAATTTCAAACTAAGTTGGGCATCTCTCTGTGGAAATGCTTACACCTAGAATTTTCCATATATTGGTAGGCAGGGCTTATATCAGTCCCTCGTTATGCTTGTATCAGCCCGCGATTTGGCTTACATCAGGCAGTTCGCAAGCAATGTATCGGGGCTGATATAATGTCGATCATATGATAATACCTAAAAACAGAGATGCACTGATATGACATTGGCCAATTATCAGTTGGCTGATTATCCATTGCCAATCAATGCATCTCTAGTCAATAACAACTTTTGTTAGAACTATTAAACACACACATGTATATTAGTAGCACGTACTTCAGCTTTGTTGGTCCCTGAGCATAACCCTTAGTCTCCAGTTTCCGGTAGAAGTCCCGCAGTTTTGTCTGAAAATCCCGCTGGTATGGCGCTGGAACGTGGCTATTGGCTCGCTGCTGTCCTGGAAACAAAGTCAGACAACATTAAGTCACGCACTAGTAGTATTACAAATTCAATGGCAAACCTGTGCCTTCGTTTGCATAGTCTATATAGAGTCTATACTCCTGGAATGATGCCTAACAAACATCATCAGCACCTGGTGATTTTTGCGTGCAACAGCAGCTACTGCTGTAGCGCGTCTTAGCTATTGCAATTCTGTCTGTCTGTCCGTCCGTCTGTCACACAGGTGGATCAGTCAAAAACGGTGCAAGCTAGGTCACCAAATCTTCACCATCAGCTGCCTGGAAGACTCTAGTTTCTAATATTTTGTTCGTTTTCTTTCCCCAGGTAGTGCAGAAACAAACAATTGGTGAGGTGGAAAACTAAACAGTCATTTGATGGCCAGTTGTATCAGGAATATTTTTACCAAAACTTATTGCAATTGGATCACATTTCTCTAAGTTATGATGAAAAAATATTTTGGTGTGTTTTTCCATGCTTCACAGTGTAGAACACCATTACCACTACTAATATCACAACCGCTATCACCACGACAACTACTACTATGAATACTACTATTAGTAGTAGTAGTACTATTACTACTACCACTACCACTGCTACTGCTACTACTACTAAGACCACCAGTCCACCACCACTTCAATAACTACTACCACTAGCACTACTAGTCATACCTGGGGAGGCATTGGGTGAGTCGTGTGGCGACCCCGCAGGAGACCACGTGTGATTGGGTAAGGCCGACGAAGGAACAAACGACTGGATCTCATTCTCAAATGTACTAAACACACAAAAAGGGAGTAACATATACACGTGCATATACACATGGAAAAAAATTCACACTGACAACTGAAACATGCACCATCTATGAGATGCTGAAAAATTCACCTCTTTGCCTTCCAACTTGACTAACATAAACCAACAATCCATCATAAATGTTCACAATTTGCATTACATGGAGTTCCAAAAATTGGTACACAAAACTCATATCGATAACTTTGTCAATTCTCAATGAGTTATCAAAATGCTGCACTAAAAAATCAAAAACTAGAAATTTGGAGCAAAGCCCAATGTGAGTCTGCCAGGCGCCCTAAGTCCGATTGGGGGAAAATTTAGGGAGGGGGGTGAAATTCCCCACGTAGCAAAGTCACGTGCACAAACTCAAATGCATTAGCATACACAAAACGCACATTGTCGACTCAGGGTAGGTCAACATCTACACCTATAACATTTTTGCTAGTGGACCAAAATTCACAATTTTTTTGGCTAAACCCCACAGGGATCACCCTCGATCAGGTTTGTTCTCGATTTTTGATATCTCAATTGTTTTCTGAGATATTTGCGGTCAAACTCAAAAACTGTGCGAAATCTCGCCAAATTTTGACGTTGTTGCCCTCCCAAATTTTTGGGGGTGTGGGTCCCCCAAAAATTTGTACATGAATAATCATGCCCACCATATGACACATCATATGGGAAAGTTTTGTGATCTTACTCCCTCTACTTTTAAAGTTATAAGCACAGATACACTAAATTTTAAACCAATTTTGACCCCCTTTTAAAATAAATTGTAAGGAGGACCCCCATCCCCAGTGGGGGGATGCTAGTAAGACTTGGTCATTCTCTAGCCCATGTAAAAAAATTGGGGGCGCAATACCCTTTAAGGGCTAAAATGTGGTCTTCTGAAAAAGTCAATTTGGGTGGGTATGATTCCACCTCTAGATAACTGTAGTTAGTGGACAAAAGTTCACCGACTTCTCTCACTGAATGTGGGAGAAATAGTGGTAGATCAAATACTAGTCCAATTTTGAATATCTTCATCTGTTTCAAAGATATTCACCATCAAACTTTGAAGTCATAAGAAATTGGGCCAAATTTTGCATGTTTTGGCCCCTAAATTTTTTGAGGGGAGAGCCCCCCGAAACTTTGGACCTAATTTTCATAATTCAGTCTAGTGCAGACCATGATGCAAAATTTGGCGGTAATTGGTGGACTGAGCTGAGAGATTCCGTGGCAAAAAAATAAAAAAAACATCTGCAGTAAAACATAAGTTCGCTTCGAAAGCTATCGCTGCTGGGCAGACTAATAAAACTATCTCTAAAGAAGATCTGACGACACCCAAGAAGCATCTCTACACTACTTTGTGAAACACAAATGCTGTAAACTAGCATGTTTTGTGTGCATTAAGTCACCATCTTCCCGAGATATAAACTACTACAGCCTCGCTTACGACACAGTTAGAAAAATAAAGTTATGTTATGCCAATTCAAATTGTACGATCAACGAACATCACGCTGACATAGTCCAATTCAAAAGAGCCGTATATGACACCGGCAGTGACTGACAAATGTGCTACTGCTGCACTTCCATTGGAGCAATTTTTGAAAATACAAATTTCACAGAATAATGCAGACACATTTTGGGAGTGGTTAGATCTTATCCTCACAATTTTATCATGGGCACCAAACAGTCTGATGAATAATTGGTTTATTTAAAAACTTAAACTACTGGCATTCATATTGTTGTTTTACCTGAGCAACGAGAAGGCTACTGTTGCTGCAGTACCAACCCAATATTCCGAAGGTCCACTTTTCCAAAAGTCCAGTGTGCAGATATGTGCCACAGTGTTAGGGTTTAGGTTAAGGTTAAGGTTAAACACAGGGTTAGCTTAGTTAGCATTAGGGTTAGGATTAGTGGGAACAGCAGACTTTCAGAACAGCAGACCTTCGGAATAGCGGACCCAAACTGCTGCTGCTGCTACTGCTACTCCTGTGACAACTAAAAGGTTAAGATTAAAGGTGGTGATATAGCCCTTAATGGGACGCCCATCTCAGAGCTACGTAGCGTCATCTGCCATATGGGATCACACAGTGTTACCTGCCACCCGACACGTGAACACGCCTCGCCTTAACCCCAGCCAGATAGGCTGATACTCGATTTACCTACCCTGAAGGGATGAAAGGCTGAGTTGACCTAGGCGGCTGGCTACATACTGGGTTCACCTGTCCACAGGCAGTCACCCATCGCAGTACTAACCGGGCCCAGCATACAGTAACTTTGTTGATCAGATCAAATGCGTTACCACTACACCACACCACCAACCCAACTACTACTACACTACTAGTACCAGTACTATTACTATGTGTACAGGGTGCGGCAGAAAAAAGTGGACCCCTAAATTTTTTCGTCGTTTTCTCAGCAACCGTTTAGGATTTTAATACGAAATTTTACAGTTTTATTTACTGAAACCTTCTACATCTAACAGCCAAGTAAAATGTGATTCTGTTCAAAAACGACGAAGTTATAGATTTTTTAACATGACCGCCTACCGATTTTTTGGCATTCAAAAATGATCATGCTAAAAATGCTATTTAATTTTCAAAAAACTGGTTACACGTTACTGCCGATGACGTCA
>Ga0209367_1003682_pt1 | contig 20944 bp, 10 predicted proteins | sample WorMetLIZISLAND2_FD_187412 | JGI IMG/M metagenome (GOLD analysis project Ga0209367, IMG submission 187412) | Marine gutless worms symbiont microbial communities from Max Planck institute for Marine Microbiology, Germany - Olavius geniculatus... ...
GTTAGGGGGTGTAGCCCGACGAAACTTTGGCACTTGACGTGTCTCTAGGTGGGGGTGTTGATGCAAGTACAACTTTTGGGGGCACCGCCCCCCTTAAAATTTGGGAGAGCAAAAAACGTGCAAAAATCGGTGCAATTTACGACAACTTTCAAGTTTGAGCGCAAATATCTCTGGAATCGATGAAGATAGCAACAACGTGTAAACGGCGTTGACAAAAGCGATCTTTTGGGCGTTGAACAAAAAAAAATTTGTGAAATTCGGTCCACTATGAACAAAGTTATAAGCGCTCATGTTGACCTACCCTAAGTCGACAATGCGCGTTCGGCATATACCAATGCATTTGAGTTCGGGCCATGTGAATTTGATGCCGGGGAAATTTTACCTGCCCCCTAATTTCCCCCAATTGGACTTAGGGCGCCGGGCGGACTCACGTTGGGCTTTGCCCCAAACTTCTAGTTTCTTATTATCCTTATACATTCATATTTCATTTATATATCACAAGGTAGTGTAAAAACACATTTATGATGTGGTGGGAAATATAACAATCACATTATTGCAAATTGTTTGCAGAGTGTGATAGTGAAAGAATTTTAAAAATTGGTTGATAATTGGCAAAGATATGGACAAAAGAAAAGTGCCACATTTTTTATTGGTCCACCCTGTACAAACATAATGTCAGCTTTAAAAAAGCTACACCAAACAACAGAAGAGAACCTTCTTTGCTGCATCGTCAAACAACTGCATCAAACTTTCACGAGCACTCAGGAATGGATTGCTTGCTGCCAGGCTGCGCACATAGTAGTAGATGCAATCCAACTTCCGACCCTGACACAAATTTCACAACAATTACCCTAAAGAAACCAGGCTACACAACATCAGACTAGCTGAAACTTTCATCGCAATGACCCCACTAAGACGGCTTGGCGGTAAAACAGTTATCATTAGGGCCCACAGTTTCTGCAGGTCGCAGAATTTCGAGCAGAGCCGTGGAATTTGCCCTTTTCCACAGAATTTTCATATTTCGGTAAAATTTCGCAAAATTTAAGAAATAAACAGCAATTAGTAATATCATTGGCTTGATGATGTAAATATTACAATTACGCAATAACTTCATCACAGAAAAAAATCAAACTGAACTGCGTGAAACTGTGTGTCCTAGTAATAGCTATCGCAACACAGCACAATCGACACAGTGCAACTTGACAGATTGTATGATTTAACAGAAAAAACGATTGGTATTTTTGCTGGATGTTGCTAGCATAATTCAGCACAACACCAGCCTTCAATAACTGAAGTTTCTGAACAAGATAGAAATCAGTTCACTCACAAACAGTAGGCCGTGGAATTTGGATGATTTTGCCACAATGAACTGCAGAATTTGGCAAAATTTACCGTGGAAAACTGTGGGCCCTAGTTATGATGTTAAACTTACGAATGTCTCTAGTCAAATCGCTATCAAGTGATTACTACGGGATTACCGCTGACAAGGTTAACAACCGCAGTCCTCTCAGCCTTCTACCTGTGTCTGGTGGCAATTAACACTCTGATCCCATATGACAAATGATGACCCATAGCTCTGAGATGGGCTCCCATAAAAAGCTATACACAACCTTTAACTTGTTTAACAGTTAACTAAAATAGAAATAAAGAACAACTCTCCAGCACAACTGGGCTTATAATAACTGGGCTAATAATGGCTTATAACTGGGCTAATAATGTCTGATAATTGCAACGGCAAATATAGATGGTACATAAAAGCAGCAATCATATAATGCTCCACGCTGTAATAATTATTGCTAATTTGTCGTAATCGAAACAACCAGACTGTACAGAAAGCAGGCTAAGAATATCTGATAAAATCAGAACTACTGACCGTACACAAAGCCAGTATTGCCAGCTGGTTGTAAGGCCGACCATTCTTTGGTGCTATCTTGCGAGCTTTAGTATACCAGCTGTTTAAACACACAAATGCACTATGTGCCTCTGTCTCATCCACAACATATGATGGTATATGAAAATCTTATTATCCGACTATCAGTAGTAAACCCAGGCAAGTAACAAATCATAGTTAGCACACATCAAAAAGGTAAAGATTGTCAATTTGTATAGTGCATCGTCGCGTATACATGCCTCTAATGTGCTTTCGTCACTAACCAGAGCCGTCGGCCGCACGGCCACCGTGTGCAGCCTGCAGACACAGGCTGGCGCAGCGGCCAGGCCAGGCAGCACAAGTCAGCTGTACTAAGGTCCCCACCTTGCGTAACCCATATAATGGGTTACTACTCATTTAATCGAACCGGGAGAGATGGCAGGCTGAGTTGGCCTTGTTGATAGCAGACGCTTTACCCACAAAGTGGTCACACAGCCATCCATCAGTCTAGTGCAGGATAGGGAAAGTTCGCCGGCCAGGACTGACGTTCTAACCACTATGCTACGCCACCAACCTTATTCAATATTCAATAACATCACTGCCAACATTTGCCACACTGCCAGAGAACTTTACAATAATCAATTCATTACGTGACATACAGTGTACAACACATAGCCAAAAAAAACTGCTACAAATTCAAACAGTCAGCTATGCCTAAATGACACACGATGCTTAAGCATAAGCAGATTTTATTACTTTGACACTGGCAGCATACTGAGCAGGATTCAACACATGCATAATAAAAAACAATACCAATTAACAACACCCTGATTAACCCCTTAACTGCCAGCCCATAAAAATTCCCAGAGCCACAGTAGAGGTTGTTGTAGCTGTATATTATAGTTGTAGTAAACCCAGTTGTAGTATTAATCGCAGTGTCTATTGTAGTAGCAGTTGTAAAACTATTAGATGCTGTAGTAATAGTTTTTGTTTTTGTAGCTGCAGTAACATCGTAGTTTTTGTTGTAATATTTGTCGTTGTAGCAACTGTAGTAGCAGTAATTGTAGTAGTCGTTCTAAGCACATTCGGGGCATGGCAAAAGTGCGCTATATAAATGTCCTTAATAATAATAATAATAATAAATGCCATAGACCGTGTAATAGCAGTAGTGGTATTTGTAGTAGTAGTCATATAAGTAATAGTAATCCTCTAGTTAGTAGCTTTTTGCAGTAGTGTTAATATCACAGTGGTGTTAAAGCAAAAGAAAAAGAAGACTGCACAACTGCTGAGGTGCATTGTGTAGGAGGAGCTCATCTCCCTTCACAGCACACTGAGCCAGCAAAAGTTAATCCCAATTAAGCTACCATAAACCCAAGTTAGCCAGATGGCCAGCTACATTAACAGCACCTTTCACTGACCGGGTCAGCCCACTGGCTGTCCTGGCAACAGGGCCATCTGTTATGCAGAACTCACCGCTTCTTCCCTAGTGCTGGCTGCAGAAATCACCAGTACTCATTCTGCTTAACCACGGAGGGATGGCCAGGCTGAGTTGCCAACATAATAACTACTAGAACAATAGCAGTAACAGCTAACCTGCGAGCTCGTCCGTAATTGGAAGTTCGACCGGCCTGTTCCCGGTAACGTGCAAGATCTCCCAGACAGATCATAGTCCTCTGACATGTGACGAGCGCCAACCTCACCGTGCGACTGTTAGACTTACGCGCCACACCCTGGCTGTCACTGTTGATGTAGGTGTCAATAAAAAAGCCGTAAGTTGCTTGTAGCTTGTCGAGTAACTGCTCGTAGAATGTGAAGCCCTAACGTAACCAACAACAAGGAATTAATGCAAAAAATATGTCACAGCATTTCGGAGGTAGAGTGCAGTTGAGTATGGCAAAACATCCAAACTACAGACTACAAAGTTCTTCAACATGCTACTTGAATATTTACTTCATTAAAATATAAAATATAGCAACCAAATCTGAGTTTTGTTTACCAACAAACTTTCCAAACAACATTAAAAACCCAGGGGGAGAAATAAGTCATAAGGATGTGATTGTGAGGTGTAAAAAAAGTTGTTTCCAATTTTCTTGAAATGTCATCAACAGCAGATGGGATGTTTTGCCATTCTACCATCGGTATGCTTGAAACATGTTAACTTAGCTCTCATGCGTACTATTCAGTGAACAACTTTCTTTTTTTAACTGTTGTGTAATATTACATAAAATGCTATAAAATAAAAATTAAAAATTTCCAAAAATATCGTGTGTCCCTACTTTTCACCAGACTGCAATCGAAAGCACTGAAACCTTCTTTTAAGCCTTACGTACATTGTCTATGACAGAGAGGAGCTGTTGGCGAATGTGTTCGTCGTCAAACTCAGCCAGTTCTTGGCGCAGAACCTCAATGACGTGGTAGAAAACTGACTTCCACAGCAGCTGTTCCACGCCCTTCTGATGCGACAGTGCCAGGTCCAGCAGCAGAACTTGCTGTAGACGAGATGAGATTTCAGACCTAACATCACCAGAAACTACCACTGACACCATCGAAAAACTGGGATCAAAGGCAAATCCAAGATACAAGTAAAGGTAAAGGTGCCATACTCCAGAGGGGTGTAGGCAGGGTGCTCATCTCCCTTTCTAAGGCTTTGAGCCCGTAGGCGGATGAACCACTGAGTTCGTGATGCATGGCCAGTGCGACGCCAGGTCACCCTTCCAGCCGCGAAGCATCACCACCCTTTGGCCGGTACCAAATTATACTGCTTGGTGAACAGGGGCACGTGTGTGAACAACTTGCCCGAGACTGTTATCTGACAGTGCCCTGACTCAGAGTCGATCCCGGGACCTTTCGGTCACTAATCTCGCTCGTTACCGTTACACCACCAAGCCACACATTTTGTCCACTTGAGTATGTAGTGCGAGCCTATAACAGACCATATCACTAGCCAAGAGGGCATCAACATTAAACTTAAGGCATATCATCCAAGTCCAACTTTTAAAGAACATATCATTCTACAGTACAAAACAGTGAAAAGTTCTCAAGTTTCTGTAAATGTGTTTTGTCATGCATAACCTTCAGCATGAAACGATCTTCCTCAAACTGTTACTTCCGACTTAACTATAATGACTAGTACATTTGAAAACAGACTCAAATCTGCTCTGTGCAGTCATGCCTCCCTGCAGTGGCACATAACATATGCACACTTGTGTTTCTTCACTGTTAACATGTTTAAAATGCATAATAAATAAAATAAATCAATAGAAATGCCACCTGAGAGACATTAGATGCTGTATGCCCTCGTCGCTGTGAACTCGTCTGGATACAAGATTCTGTAACTGGGCAATCAGTGCCATTGCATCACACAAGAGTCTTTCTGCAGTGAGAGATGACTGTGAGACTGAGGCTTGATGCTGACTAGCTTCCTGCTCATAAACACTGCACACACACAACCAACTAAAAGGCGCTCGTGAGAGTGCATATCTCTGCCAAGTGAAGTGATGTAAATACAAGGAAAGGGGAGGGAGAAAAAAGAGCCGCTTCGCTGCAGGAGAGGGAAGGAAATCTAATAGTCGGCGTTGCTGCTTGCGCTATTGGTGCAATGACGTCATTGCTATTAATAGTCATCACGTACACAAACAAACACACAAACACACGGAACGACAGACAGAATGACCAATCTCTTAATCTCCTACAATGTTCACTATTTTCACTTGGTGGAAATAATGATCCATTAACATGCATTAAGCAGGGGGCGTGAGCAGTAAAAGATGTGTTTAGGTTGTTATAGAAAAACCATCTCAGAGCTATGTACAGAGGATCTACCACCTGCCATATGGAATCAGACATTACCTGCCATGCAAGTGACCCAACACAGGTGAATGTGCCTCACCTTAACCAGAGCCAAGCAGGCTGATATAGATTTATCTACCCCAAATGGATGTGATGCTAAGTTGATATAATAGACAAACATTATGTGGTTTAATTTTATTACTGTCACTGAAAATTAGCCTGTCATTAATAAGCACTAAGCTGAAAAGTCTTTAATTTTACCACAGCATATGGCAATTTGCGTCGATTTCATTACCATAATAATTAGCTTCATCAATATTGAGAGAAAAATTACACCACAAAACAAACTATCCAAGACCAACAATTACAGAACTTACTAATGATAGTAAGAGTCATCAACATATCCAAGTCCATCGTATGCTACCCGAGGGGAGCCGTACACATAACCATCAGACATTGGCATTTGTGATGCACCACTAACCGGCGGGTAGTCAGTATAATACAAATGTGGCGACGCAGAATGCCGCTGGTAATAATGAGAGGGATATACAGCAGAATGAAACTGCGCTGGCTCCATAGAGCCTTGATGCTGCAAAGATGAAAATGATTCCGATTCACTGCCGGAATGCCAGCGAGCACGACGTCCACCGTGGACCGACCGGTAACCTCGACCATGAGATGACGTAGCTGCCTGCGGTGCGGAAGATCGAGCCATATCACGGGAAGTGTCTGTTGTCACGACACCAACAGGAAGGTGAATAATTCCACCAACTCGGCCAGAATCCGATCGCTGTTGTCGACTATTTTCCTCTCGTTTGCTTTTTGAATCCTTCAAGCTACCATCAGACTGCTGTTTGTCTGTGATCTGCGCAGAATTTTTCTGGTCTCTGGTTTCTGCAGTTCTCTGCTCAGATTCATTTGTGACAGCAGCTAAATGTTGTTTCTCGCTCGGATCTTTCTGGTGGCACAAATGCGAATACCTTACTGTCCTAGCTTTCACTGAGCGATGATCATCGGCATCGTAATTCATGCCTAGCCTGTAAACAGGAGATTCTCGACCTTCAGCAGATGGGAAAGCTGCAGTGACAACCTTTTCAAGCTCCATGGATTCAAAACTAACTGCTTTAACAGTGGGATAAGAGTTCTGTTTGCTGTTAGTTAATTTTTCCTCAGCTGCTGAGTTGCCGACACTGTGCACTATTTCAGTATTTTGCACTTGTTTCTTCCTAGCACCTCGACGATGTTTAGCACGCTGTCTGCGTGATTTTTGTGCCCGTGTATCTGCGGCTGAATCGGCGGCAGCTCTGAAATCATCATGACATTCCTCATCACTCCAATCATGGTCAGACGGAGGTGGTAAATCTCCCCAACTCAGTCCATCAAAGTTGTACTCTTCAAATTCACCATCAAAGTCAAAATCAAGTTTCTCGGAACGAACAATGTCATTCGATTTACCTCTTCTGTCATTTTCTACCTTTGTTGAAGCTAAAGATGAATGAATACATCCTGTTGATTCCTGCTTTGGTTCACTGTTTTGGGACTTGGGTGCTTGCTTTGATACTTTCTGTTTCACGTCATTGGGCATATGTTTACTGCTATCCCTGTATTCAGTGGTTTTATTGGCAGAAAAGGACAAATCATCAAAACAATGAGACAATGAAGCTGCTGCGGAAGACTTCTGGGACTTTGAATAGCAACGTTTTGCACTTGATGTCGATTCCAATTTATGAGGTTCTAAATCGTCAAAACAGTCCGAGCTTTTTCCGACACTGGGTGCCCGAACGGCAGAAGACTGAGGAAATCTTGCTCCAGCAGACTTTCTAGATTCTGCAGCATCTTTCGTCCAATCAGAAGCAGACTCCGTCTCAAATGATGGTGTGGTATTATCACGTGGCTTAACACTTACAGTACCTGATACTGTACTTCCAGAGTGATCCTGCTGTGCTGACTGTTTTGGTTTAGGCACGTAGAGCTGAATATCAGGACGCTTTGCCTGCCTCTGCTTCCGATTGGCTTTCGACTGCTTTTCAGCACACTTCAAGTCACTTGTCAACTCACAAACACCACCTGCAGGTTCAGTCTTACTGGAGGACTTTTTACAGGTCATCGATTTCACATTATGCTGAGATGATGCTGACTTATTTGATGCTGTGCAGTCTGAGCGGCTACCTTTGTCATTTGTTGAACTAACTGTATTTTTATCGACAGTCTGAATTAGATCACTGTCTGCATTTGTGCATTGAGATGACACACATGAACCTAATGAAACAGTGCTAGAAGATGTTTCATTACTGAGACGACTTTGTCCGGGAATATATATGGAGCGTTCAGGACGAGATTTCTTGTGCCTCTCTGCAGCTCTTCTGCCTGCTTACAACACAACACAAAGCTTCCGATAAATGCATTAGGTATATAAAATTAACATCAAAACATATCGTATTACTGTCGTATTACCTACCTGACTGAGTAATAGTTAAGAACACTACAGCTAAGTCTGTGCAGGATATAAAACACTTCCAGCTGCATGCACTTAGTGTACTGCACGAATGAATAATATTTGGTGGGCTAACTATTTCTGAAAATTGAGTAAAATGACCAATTAATTATTACAATAATTCAAACACTTTTATGAGTTAGACTGTATTTTTACGACAGGAGATGACATAGTGTAAGTTTGTGTTAAGTTAAACCTTTTGAAGTAGCAAAGAAATCTTGAGGCATGTCCGGCAACTTAGCCGCTGCGAGTGGCTGACAGCTGCTAAGCTACTGGACACTCGGCTATGGCAAGCCGCTACGAGCACATTGCAGCATAAAAATTTTATGCTACGTTACAGTTTAGCCCAACATCCGGGCTTCTGAATGTAACAGTTTTTAGATGAAAGTTAAAAAATCACCTATCTAAATGTGCCACCGAACAGTATAAAACAACATTAATGCAAAATCGTTCTCTTAATTACTATTTCTACTTGAAACTCGCCTCTTACAAGCAGCAACAACCATTTTAGTGGACAAATTGATGTGTCACGTTCGTCTCCGCTAGCCGCTAACGTAGATTGTTGTCTGACGAAAAGTCGTAGTGGCTAGCACAGCAGCTCTCAGCGGCTAAGTTACCGGACGCGCCTTTGGTCTCGGTCTTGATCTTTACAAAAAGTCTTGTTTACATTACCAATAACCACGCAAGTTGACAAGATTGTGAAAACACATTGTCATTCTGAGAACAACTACATTAACACCAACAATTCACACATACCACCCAAAGCTTCTTCGCCATTGCTTCTATCAGCCATATCTTTCAGTTGTTTATAAGTTAACTTTACAACATTATTTTCATCGCAAGCCATAACTGGGACGCAGAATAGCTAACCTTACGTCACTCGAGTGAAAGTAAACAACACTAACGTAACGTATGAGTATTTGATGTCTCATTGAGCAGTCTGCATCTCAAATTCTCAGTAAAACAGCTAAGTAGAGATGTGTTTGCAGCCAGGGCTCTCTTGGACCGCATGTAGTGGCAACGGAATATTCCAGCACTCCTAGTCCCAATATCCTCAGGTAGCGAGGGCAGGGCAGACAGCAAAGGCATTCTCACCTTAACCGTAACCTCTGGCCACACCTATGCAATAACATAATTGTTGCACCAGCGTTCGGAGTTAAGCCCTAAAACTATATAACAGAATAAGCTTGCACTGATAATGATAACCCAACGGGCCATTTAGATTGAGTGGTTGGTTGGGAAAACTTTGTATGCGAGAGGCAGTGCATGCATTAATGTACGAGTTCATTTGCAACTGAATGGCGATACTGATACCATAAGTTGTGAGTTGTAGGTCAACATAGAAGTTTTAGAACATCTAGATTTTGTATCGAGATAAGTGAAAAGTCACACAAAAATACACTGTGTACATAACTAGAGAGTACCATATACATATTGAACTAAGAAACAGACAAACCAAATATAAACCAATTTTCTAATTACCACACTCATTGCCCCAGCAAGGCCAATATTATACAGAAATTAAACACATGTTGAATCAACATGTTGCCTTAAAATTTCTAAATATCCACAAGCAGTTCACTCACAAAAAGAGAGCAGAGACTCATTTATTACGCCATTGTCGACGCTTAAAATCTCACTTAAGCAAAACTAACACAAAGTTCATGATGTGTACACCTGTAGCCAAGATTGATGGGTTTGTTCAACCCCTCCCCTATGATCCCGTTAGCCGGAACCATGGCCAGAACCAAAAAAAACGTTGCACAGAAATAGCGAACAATGTTACCACTAGACCTAGATGCAATTTTTGAGCTGAAAATGCAAAAGAAATATTTGCAAAAACCCCACCAAAGAAAGCTTACCCCTGACTCCCTAGGCAGATTAATGGAAGGCCATTTCATGGAGATGGGAGTAAAGTCAAACCCTCCTTTGGAATAGTCTGGCTAAAAGCCTGACATGAAATTGCTACAGTCCACAAAATTTTCGATAACAAGAATGCAAAGCCCGGCAATGGCTTGCACACTGCACAAGATTTTGTCAATAAATCATATCCACAGTTAACCATAAAACAGCCACAAAAGAAAAAAAACAGAAAACATATCGATGTACAAAGTACAAAAAAATACAAAACACCATTCCACTGAGCATCAGCATAGTTTGCTGAAGCAGCTACATACAGAAATTATACAAGACTGTACAATAAATTAACTAAAATACAGTCAGAGACCGCAGACCTCCGCCAACGCCATGTTGTTCGCCAGGTGGCATTACCATATTCGGTTTGGCAGCGGTTTCCCCTATGCCCCATTTAACGCAATGTTAACAAAAATTTCAAAGTAATACAGAATCCAGGATTCCTTCCGGATCACCCCCAAAATTGAATCACTTGTAGTTTTTGCCATTCCCAACATTCCCTGAAAATTTCAGAAAGATCCTTCCATAACTTTTTGAGTTATCTTGGTAACAGACAGACAGACAAACTCTGGCAAAAACATAACCTCCTTGGTGGAGGTAATTAAGATTAGTAAAATTTAATCAACACAATATGCCACCATAACAACATATACGGCAATTACAGTACTGATAAGAAACGGCTCTGAAGCTGGCTGTGCACTAGGGCATGAAACATGGTGAGTTCAGATAGATGATTAATTTATGCAATAAAACAAGTCACAGTACTGTCAATAAAAGTGCCAATATTAAAGCATTAATGGGCTGAAAAAAATATGGGGTACACCCTCTGCATTGGACTAGGAAGTCTGGGAAAGACAGTACTGTAAACTCCTAAAGCAGCCAGGCCCATCAAGAGGGGAGAGGACAGGGGGTAAGTTACCCCAAGCCCTGCAACGTTTGGGAGCCCCACTGTCGCTCAAAATATAAAGTACATCAGAATGCACCATTTTAGAAAAAAAAATTCAAAACTTTTCTCCCCAGAGGGGCCCTGCAACAATATTTCCCCAGGCCCCACCGTGGTTCTCGATGTAACCGCCAGCAGGGTCTGGAACTAGCCTTGATGGAAAACTAGTCTTGGTGCATTTTGGGTTTGAAAAACACATCTGATGCAGAGCAGATTGGTACTTCTGCAACACTTTCAATCTCACAAATGCACCATTTACTGTCACTGTAAGAACAAGAACTGTCAGTACCCCCAGAAACAGTACAGTAAACTATGACACCATAACCAGCACTAACAAGAAAATAATCATAAAATGTCAGATTGTTAATAAATGCAGAAATGTATTCTTTAAGAACATAAAATGACATAAAATTAAAAGCACAAAAAATGACTAAAATACAGTCCACAAATTTCACACAACAAGTAGAGCATAGTGCAGGTCCATAACTAAACTTAAAGAAATAGGAATTATAAATATTAAATATGGACAAAATATACACAGGTCACAGCTGTATGACTTATAGTTATAATAACACTAGACGATCACTGGATTATAAAGAGTCCAAACTCGAATCCAATTTTTAACAATTTGTGGACAAAAGTACACAGAACTAACATTATCATAATATATGTAAAAAAAAACTTACCAGTTTAAAAATGTGTGTAAAGACGATGTGATGATATTAATCCTCTAAAACAGGAAAAATCATTTGGGTAACTCTAGAGGGGGCTATGTACACTGTGTCTCAAAAAACATCTCCGACATTTTCGACTGTAACTTGAAAAGCAATTATCAGATTTTGATAATTTTTGGTACGAATATTCCTGACACAACTTGCCATAAAATGACCATTCAGTTTCCCACCTCACCCAATGTTTGTTTCTGCACTACCTGGGGAAGACACAACCAGCATAATATCACTTTTTTATCCAATGCGATATGATTGCTTAATTAACATAACGCGTAAAAACACATATTGTTCACATTTCTGACACTTTGGCTAACATTTCATCCATCTGTCCATTTTTCAACTGCCTGCAGTAAAATTGCTTGAAGTGTTGGCCCACTATGTGAACATATAGTCAAGGAGACGCTTTCTCCATTCATTGACAGCAGTATCGATAAAGTTCTGCTCTAAACCAGTCCAGCCTGTACCAGTGGTTTCTTGACTTCACAAACATTCCTAAACTTCATCTGGTAGACACTGCTGCATGACAGTCAAACCTTGTAATAGACCGGCTCTTGGGGCCCACAGATTAGGATAAACAGAATTTATCGATGTTTTTTTCATTCATTTTAACACATATTATGCTTCATCTGATTTCCCCAGGTAGTGCAAAAGCAGACGTTGAATGAGGTAGAAACTAAAACACTTATTTAATAGCCAGTGGTGTCAAAAATATTTCTGCCAAAAATTATTAAAATCTGCTAATCTTTCTTGAAGTTACGATCGATAATGTCGGGATCTTTTTTTAAAATTTTTCTGTTTATTTCAAACCATATTTCGCTTGATCTGATTTCCCTAGGTAGTGCAGAAGCATACATTGGGTAAGCTGGGAAACTGAATGGTCATTTGATGGCAAGTTGTGTCAGGAATATTCGTATCAAAAATTATCAAAATCTGATAATTGGTTTTTTAGTTACAGTCAAAAATGTTTTTGAGACATAGTGTATAATGTATATGGCATCCTTACAAGGTGAGTCTAGTTAGTATTCACTAAAATAGTCTAAAGCCGATCAAGTATTTTGGGTTGGCTGAGGGTCAAAGTTTGCCTTCTCCCATAGACTTTGAAAGTCATACAACACTCACATTATCGCGTGAGGTGAGATGTTTCCACTCAGAGAAAGGCTCAGTGAAATCGTCTCATTTTTTGGCAAAGTTAGACCAAATACTAACTCAGCAAATTGGCTCAGTAAAATTCTAAGTCAGAAAGTAAAGTCACTCTATCTTGCACACAACCAAAGTTATGACACTTTGAAGAATTTTAAAATTTTCCCCATAGGCTTTGAAAGTCATCCTTACAACACTCACACTATCGTATGAGGTGTGATGTTTTTATCGAATTTTTGGAATAAATAAGTCAAAAATTAAATTTTTATTTTTTAACCTTAAAAAGGCACTTCCTTGCGCAGAACCACATCATTTGACATATTAAGCTTCAAAATCGGTCCAACAGACTCGCCGGTAGGCGAGTAGAAAAACCAAAAAAGTTAAGTAAATTTCGAACAAAGGGGTGTATATTTCACCTATATGGGAGCAAAAACCACTAGGTGGATTGAACCCAAATGCTTTTGGTGGTAGGCGTCCATGATATAATCACGCCAATCAAATTTAGCGACGACCGGTTCAAGGGTTTTGGGTTGACTGAGGGTCAAAGTTCAAAGTTTGCCTTTTCCCAGACTTTGAAAGTCGTCCTTACAACAGGGTAAAGGTAAAGGTCAGAATATAGCTTTTAAGGAGCGAACCCCTCACAGAACTACGGAGCATTACTTGTGAGGTGTGATTATGTTAGAGAGATTCAACCTCAGAATTTACATGTTGAACTAAAAATAATTAATAACAAATATACAACTGCAACAAAAATAATAGCTTGTGCTTATTTACAAATAATGCTGGCCATAATTACTATGCACATTAATATTAACTTCCAGACTCAATCTGCTGCTGACAATTATGATAATGGTCACAATGAACAAACACAAAATCACAAATAACAATAATATTGCTGTAGGTTTGCCCAAGCACCACAGATTATCAGCTGCTATCAACTGCAGCTCAGATCCAAAGATTGTTCGTTCAGTGATCGTTGATCAGTCTACAGCACCGCTGACCACTAAGTCCAAGTTGGACTATTTCTGTGACCCAGGGACAAATTCAAAGGAGGTGGGAGCCCTCCCCCATTGGCTGGATGCATCTTAAAACAATTGAAAATTTTGCGCAAAAATGCATCATTTTCCACAGAATTTTAAACAATTTCATGGGAAGGGGCCACAGCTCCCTCTCTAGACCACACCCCTTTAGCCTTCCACCCCCGCTATTCCAAACTTCTGGATCCACCACTACTGTGGACCGAGCTGATCTGTCGTGCCACGAACTGATTTCGAGTCACTAAACATAAGCAATTTCTGTGACCTGCAGTTGGTCTGCTGTGATCTGCAGTGTTTAAGCAGACCATTTACTGTCGAAGCTATCTGGCAGAGATGGTTAACGGGAATGCTTCAACTAACACTAAAGTGCAAGATAAAGTAACTGTCACACCAACAAAGGGCAGCAATGAAATGTAACAACAGAATAGTTTTCTACACCACCTGCTAAACAGCATTCCAATAAAAAATATGACTCCAACAACTTTTCATAACCAGGGCCACAGTTTTAATTTCTCAGAATTCTATTCCGAGCTATTTTCACAAATTCCATAAATCACAGTAACCTCCCATACATAATCCAATACAAAGTAGATGTCAGACAATTGACAAAGTCAGCCAACTTCTGCGGGCATGGTTTAGTCACCCAAAAAAAACTGACCAACAAAATCATTAAACCATGACCTACGACTGATTTTATTGTTTGCAACTTCGTACGATATCAGCTAGCTACATAAATACACAACAGCAGAATAGAAACTAAAAAAATGATAGTTGTGATGTTTTTCTGCATCTAATGAATAAAAATAAACATTACAGAGTAATAAACAAATCGTCCACTGCAAACAATCACCATGGTAACAAAAACAAAATCTGTTGTCCGATACCCAAAAAGCTTTTAAATAGTCAAGAACAGAAAATCTTTTATGTTGGAAGATAAAATTGAACAGTTTGATCAGATGACAATTTTGTTGGCTTTCTCTACAGGAAGACAAGATTGGCCAACTTTATCAATAGTCTGACATCGGCTTAATGCAGTCGACTGACGGCTGAGTCAATGTGATGTGGTGCCAACTTTGTCCACGAATGTGTGACATCCGGGGGACAACATCGCTCATTACTTCGTACCAGGTCCAGAATGTGCTGAACAATCAGATCTATCGCAACTGCAAACAAAAAAACCAGACCCATTGTTAAATGCAGAATCTACACCATGACCCACAAAACATCTCCGACATTATCAACTGTAACTTGAAAAAGGAGTGGGCAATTTTAATGATTTTTGGTACAAGTATTGCTGACCCATCTGGCCATAAAATGACCTTTCAATTTCCTACCTCACCCAATGTCTGCTTCTGCAGTTACGCTTCTGCAGTTACGCTTCTGCAGAAGAAACAGAATCTCAATTAAAATGAACAAAAAACGTCAAAAATGCTCAATTTACCTGCATTATCAGCACCACGTGGAATGATAATGTCAGCACACTGCTTCGTCTGTGAGAACACAAACTTACAATTTGACCACACAGTTTAAATTCCAACAATAACTAACCGGTTTCTGTTCAACCAGCCTAGAACTGATCTAGGTCAAGCAGGGACCCAAAAGAGAACTTGCTGGGATTACTGGAGCACATTTTATGGACCAAATGCGATATCAATCAATCGAATATCAATGAGGAGTTTTTAAAGTGGCCTAAATAGTACCAACTATATACCTTATGTCTAGACAACAACACTACAGCACTAAAGTATAAATGACAATTAATACATGGTTTTGACACATTAACACATTGCAAATATTGGCAAAATTGTGCAAGGACCAGATGAATGGGTGACCAGGTGGGAAAGTAAACCATCTCGGTATAAACCAGATACCAGGTTCAACTCAACCTTCTACTCTCCAATCCACTAAATGGCAAAACAGGTATCAGCTTTCGAACTAAGTACTCGCAAATGGTAGATATAACACAACAGCTGCCTATTTTGTAACTAATCCAAATAAGCAATACAAACTCAGTTCATCGAATCGGCCTAAATTATAACATTATGCATGCTGTCTAGTGACACTGACTTCACAACCTAGGTTACTTCATCCCCTGTTTATCACATGCACATCTCAGCCTCTCAGGCAAAACACAAGTTACACAACGTTCATCAGTTGTAAAATAACCACGTTTCAGTATGGTCTACAGTTCATTAAATGCCTCGTTACACTTACATATGGTGCTTGAGACCGTGATGAAAGGTATACATACTAACTATTAAGACCCAATGGTGCTGACGAGGAGTAAATTAAGCATAGGTTTCAACATGGTCTACAGTGTATTAAGCGACACATGCAATGACACATAATACACCGCAAACCTTGTTGAAACTTATGATTATTTCCTGACTGTGATCGACAGTGAGTTCTGCCTGAGACTGGGTGCTGTACGCAGACCCAAGCTGTGTTTCAGTCATTATGCATAAGTGGAGTAAGACTATGAGCAATTATAACACTCTAGACAGTGTAAAGAGAGACAGAGAACAAAAGTACAGGGTGGGCCAAAAAAAATGACCCAACTTGTCAGAACTTTGTCAAATCTTCACCAAATTTGCTAATTTTTTTCACATGGATAGCCAAGACAATAGAATTATGTGAAATACACTCATTGTCCACATCACCTAATTTATGTTAATGCACTACTGCGTGAAACACAGATGATCCAAATTGTTGCATAATGCTGCGTTGTTGTGCCGTAAGAGTTCAAACAAACTTAATTTAGCACACAATAAACTAAAATGTGATTTATTTAACAGAATTATAAGTTTGTGTAACAACTTGCTTCCAAATTATTAGAATTTAGAGAGTGTACACAACGGTTTAGACGTGATGCCATGGCTGATAATGGCACTAACGATCAACTGATCAATATCACAGCATTCATTCATGGATTAGATGTGTTTTTAGCTCAAAAGTCAGCTATTTTGTTGTGTGCTATTTTCGGCGTAAAACATTTAATACCACCAAATTAATAAAATCATGTGGCACTCTCTGTTAAATTGATAATGAAAAAAATGAGCAATCTCATGCAGATAATCACCACGTAATGAAACAACTTGGCGTATCTGTGTTTTACACGGTAGTGCATTGACATAAATTAGGTGAGGTAAACAATGAGTGTACCTTACATAATTCTATAGTCTTCACTATCTGTGTGCCAAACATTAGCAAATTTGGTGCAGATTTTATGCAGATCTGACAAAAACAAGTTGAGTCATTTTTTGTAGGTCACGACTCATGAAATAATTATAGTAATAATCTCGTAATAACAGTGAGAGAAGATGTAACTAACAGGCAGACAAAACTCCTCGAAGGCGGGTTTGACATAGGTGATGTACTGGTGGAGAATCTGCTCCAGCTGACGTCCTCGCTCCTTTAAGTCCCTCTGCACTGCACATACACACCACCAGCACAAAGCTTAACAAGAAATTTGAGCTAATGCTTATGAGACACGTGAAAGCCTATAGCACTTCCTGTTCACAAACTGTCAGTCACCGTGGGCCATCACGGCAGCACGTTTTCTACGTCATTTCCGTAGATCGTCGACATCAAAGGTAAATTTGACGAAACGCTGGGTGCCAATATTACTGTCAAAGTTATCAGAAAATTCTGCACTTTCAGGAAAATGGATAAAATGTATATGTTAATTTTGGTGTCCACAGACCTTTAAATGCAATTCACTAGACATGGAAGCCTCAATCAGACAAAGTTGTTACATACGAACAGTGGAGCAATCAGGCACATGAGCAGTAATATGATGGCAACAGTAACTGTGTATAGCTCATCATGGAAACCCAACTCAGATCTACGAAAGTTCACAAAAGGATCATAAAGTGTCACCTGACACAGGAAATCACAGTAACACACCAAGCCTTAACCCAGACAAGCAAACTGATACTCGGTTTACCTTAAAGGTCCATGGACGCCAAAATTAACATATATATTTTATCCATTTTCCTAAAAGTGCAGAATTTTATGATAACTTTGACAGTAATATCGGCGCCCGGCATTATGTCAGCACCAAAAAATTTACCTTTGAAGTCGACGATCTACGAAAACGACGTAGAAAATGCGCCGCCATGATGGTCTGCGGTGACGTCATGAGTTTAGCCTATAGACGTCATGAATATTAATGGCCTAGCCTAGAATGATGATGTCGTTGGCTAGGCCATTAATATTCATGATCTATATGGGCTAGGGTCATGACGTCAGTGCAGGCACTGATAGATTAGAATATTTCGCATAACGTAACGTAATGCCGCATTTTGTTTGAATTGACGCGTTAATTTCATATATTTATGAAGCTCAAATCGACATATTATATATGCGAGGTTAAATGTCTAATTTAAATCTACAGAAATTGCGCGAGTTAGACCATGACCATGGACCGTTAAACTGGTTAAAACTGGTTTAAATTTCTTATGTACAACCTCGCCTGCATTAATCACATGGTAAAATGGTAATGAGATGGGCGCAGCCCAAGTGACCAACAGATGAAAGTGCATTCCAAAACAAAATCAAATCCTGTAATTTTTGTATCAATTTAATCTGATCCTTATTTACATGTTCATATGGGAAATTTCAGCATTTTGAAAATAAGTAAATGACATGTAGTGGCCACAACAACATACCTCGTCGGGCTAGCCTCATGTCTGCGTCCATGTCAACAAACAGTTTTAAATCAAACATGTCCCGCATTTCCTTGAAATAGAAAACAAGAATTCCCTCGAACAAAATTACGTCTGCTGGTGAGACTGTTCTGCCCGGCTTTGAGTACCTGTTACAGTAACATAACTGAATAAAATCACTAGGTAACAAAAAACAAGTTACAGTAACCAAGTAAGCAAATTTGTATTGTGCAAAATGTCCATGAAAAAATCCACAAAATCTGAGGTGAAAGGAGTGAGGAGAAGATTAAAATAGCTGAACAGCTACATTGTAGAAAAATGTTTTGAGGTGGCAACAAAAACAACACATGGAAGGAAAATTGCAAATATCTATAGTAAAGATGACAAATTAATGCATTAACTTAAGGCATTAAAGTGACAATAAATTAACATGCATTAAAATGATTAATGCACGCTAAAAAAATTAAAACACATACATAAATTTACTAAATTCTGCGAAATAGGAGTTCCAATATTCCATTAAACTGTGATTATTTGACGATCGAATAATATTCAAGTAATTAGAAATGGTTTCGTTGCCATTCCATCACTACTGTTACAGTCCCTGTGACAGAAGCACGACTTCGTGGACTTCATTCCTATCACCCTCTTGACGTAGTCCACCTACAATATCAGCAAAACTGATGATGCGTTATTAACTTGTTAACGCATGAATTAAAAAAATTAATGCAATGTGTTAACGTGTTGAAAAAATTAACGATTCAACAGCTCTAATCTACATCTGAAGGATATTCAAAAGCATGCTTGTATGTTATACTCGTGTTTTCTTTTGCCTGGAAACATTTTCGTAACAATGATATATAAATTCACAGACTTACGGACTATGACTGACGAAATCATATTCGGACACTGTTACTGTATGTCCATCTTTAATACTCTTCACTGTGTCCATCATTCGTTTCTCATCAAATGCATCTACAATATAGCAGCAGCATGAATGCTAAATACTCAAATACTTCATGTAAAAAACACGAGGGCCATACAGTGGTGCTGATCGCCATTTCTTTAGCCCTCAGCCAGACACCAGTTTAGAATGCAAGTGTGAGACCACAGATATGTGGTTAGTGTGTCATGCCGTGTGCCTGTTTATGTCCCAGCTTTTACTTGCACTTATTGCAGTTACCCACAAAGGGATGGCCAGGCTGAGTTGACCTGTGTGGCTGGTTATTTACTAGGATGGTTTACCTGCCCGCCAACAGTCAACCATCTAAGTACTAACCAGGCTCAGCATCGACTGAATTCGTTGCTGCAACCTGTCCCCAATGACGTTATGAACTAAGCCAAACCGCCCCCACAAATTCTCTGCACTGGAATAATAAGAGAAATGCACCAAGCTGAGTTTGTGTGGCTGTATGCTGTGGTAGTCTTATAGTTAAAGTGATATGTATTAGGATATGTACAATGATTAAACTTGAAAAATTGCACAAATTTGATGGCCCAAGAATTCAGTATAATAGCTTTTCGGGCCGCAAACTGCAGATGATCTTATAAACCTCTATATGCATCAACAAACAGCAAAACTGCACAAAAAGCAAAATGTGACATAACAAATGAAGTATTTATGAGCAATCAGAACATTTGCTCAGTTGTGGACTCACAATGCTGAAAATGGGACTGAAAGTCAAATGGCAAAATACTACAGTGTAAAATTAAATCATGTGCACTTCAGATGCTACCTGGATGGTCGAAGTTGAACTCTCCCTTGACAGCGAGCTGCTTCTGCCGGGCATCCAGCTCCCTGTAGAAGCAGTCCTGAGTGATGACCTCAACATGGCAGTTTCTGTCGAGAGCACTGACAATCTTCTCACAGACTTGCGACTAAAACACGCCACGCCAAACAGTGGGCGACTTCAGTTTTTGACTTGACTTTCGCTGAGCCTAAACTTCGGTCTAAGTACCTACTTAAGTCAAAAAGTGAAGCTATTTCGCTGAGACTTTTGCTGAGCCTAAACTTACCTACTTAGACCGAAGTTTGGATTCAGCGAAAGTTGAGCCGAACTAACCTGGCTAAAGTCGGTTCGATTTGCATGGAAGAGATAGCTTTAGCCCTTAACTTTCGCTGAGCCTGAATCCACTTCAACTTTTGACTTTAGCTGAGCGAAAACATGGCGAACATTTACAGTCCTATGCATACGGATAGTTTAGTAAATTAAAGCAGCCTGGTACCAAAAATAAACGCCATAATAAATATGCAATGACATCAGATGTTACGTAATTAGGCCCTACGTCATTTGCGTGCGCGGCGCAATTAAATAAGCAAGTCCAAGCGTAAATGGTTGATTAATTTCCTGTTAGGTTT
>Ga0209367_1003683_pt1 | contig 20937 bp, 10 predicted proteins | sample WorMetLIZISLAND2_FD_187412 | JGI IMG/M metagenome (GOLD analysis project Ga0209367, IMG submission 187412) | Marine gutless worms symbiont microbial communities from Max Planck institute for Marine Microbiology, Germany - Olavius geniculatus... ...
GGTATAGGCTGCTACTTGCAAGGGTCTGGGCTTAATAACTGCTACTGCATGTTGACCACTAAACAGTCACACAATTGCTTCTTCTCATTTTGCCACAAACTGTTAAACATTAAATTACAATCAATTGCAGTTTATCGCCCTTGTATTAATAGATATTGAATTATCGGCATTCAATGAGGGGGGGGCGAAAAATTTAGACACAAAGGTGTGGTGGATTTATCTGGGTCAGGTGTCAGGTAACGCTGTGTGATCCCATATGGCAGGTAATGCTCTATATCTCTGCAGTGGGTTTTCCATAGAGAGCTGTAGTCCTACTGTTCAAACAGTAATTAATTGATTACCGGTAATCACTTTTTCAATTTTGCTTTTGTTGGCAAAAGGTAACAAACCGTTAAAACTGCAGAATTCATCTACTTTTTTGTCTTGACTACAAAGATCAAAAGTAATTGATTAAAAAATTATATTCGGTTGTTGCCTTAGTTGAAACGTTTAACAATTTACATTGCAGGTGTGCATGATTTTTTCATCGACACACGGCTGTACTACAGCGTGGCTACGGACATCTGGGCAGGCAAGCCACTGAAGAGTTTCACGCGCAGAGAACTGGAGACGTATAGACAGGTCTGACTCAATATTTCAGTGGATGCTTGCAAAAACCTGGTTTTTAAAAAGCCTAACTCGGTGGTTTTGGGGTTTTACCAGGTTTCGGTTTTTACATTAAAGGGCAATTCCATGAAAAAGTGGACATGACTGTCAAAATCTAAGTAGTGTAATTAATCTATTAACCAGATGTTATTAACTGTTTTCTGCAGATGTAACATGGTTGCAGAGTGTAACATCCGTCACAAATACCGTAACATCCGTCATGTTAAAACTATCAACAGTTACTAGCAAAATCAGCAAGGCGCTCAACACTGGTACTTCGGTTTATATTCACAGTACAATTGCCTCTCAAGAAAAGTAGCAGTGTTTAAAAAATTCAACATCGCTTCACAGACTTTTGACAAAATAAGTCGGTGAAATTGAATATCCACTGCAGGTAACATCCGTCACGCAACAGGTTTTGAAACACTGAGATGAAAGCATGGAACCAATTTGCACTTTGCACATTTCATCTACTTAGGTGTAATAAGCTATATGACACTTTAACAGACCACGGTCAACATTCACAGATTGTTTTCAAGTGAAGTATGTCAAGGAAAAGAACTGTGCACGTAACATCTGTCACAATGGAATTGCCCTAAACTGTCTATTATAAAAAGGCTCAATTTTTACGCGCAACAGCAGCTACTGTTGTAGCGTGTATTAGCCATCGCAGTTCTGTCCGTCCGTTCGTCTGTCCATCCGTCAGACGAGTGGATCAGTCAAAAACGGTGCAAGCTAGGATCACCAAGTCTTTACCGTTGGCTGCCTGGAAGACTCTAGTTTCAGGATCTGTAACGCCTTTCCATAAATTCGAGAGAGGTCACCGCCAGTGAGGGTGCTAAATGAGAGGGGGTGGGTGGGAAAAATTTGCAATTTTTAGCCAATAAGCTGTATCACAGAAACGATGCAAAATAGGACTTTGGTTACTATTAATCACTAATAGGAAGTCCTACATTGGCTTCTGATTAGCACCAAAAGCAATGACCTTGAATGTCAAAATAAAGGTTTTTATGGATGTTTTGGCAATTTGTGGCTGCAGCACACATTTCAAGAGCGAATTGCGCCGAAATTACTAGAGATAGACTGGGACAGCCTGCGCATGAAACTTTCAGCATTACCGGGGTAAACATTGTTTTCACTAGTTTAAATTTCGCCCCCTGCGTTCAAGGAATTCTTCGTCAAACTTGGACACTCTTTCAAAATACTCGCTTTCAGCCACTCGAACGGCAGCAGCCACATTAGACGGTGGCACCGTCTGGCGTATATGAATGCATTGTACCGAATGTCAGTTGCTGGCATTGGTGAGCTTATAGATTTTGTTCACAGTTGGCCTTCAAACATGCATTGCTGTCGCGAGTTCGCCTTTGCGTTAGCTAGGCTTTCTTGTGGGATTTGCACTGCTTTTCAGGTGGCTGATTCATATGAGTCTCTGTTTGCTCCACAGACCTATAAATAAGTAGACTGTTTACTCACCATTCGCCTAATGCAACGAGTTGAAGCCACTTGAAGTCCGTTTCATTAAATATTCATCGTGCATATTTCAGTCGGTATGATCCACTGACTTATAGCTTATAGTAAATCGGAGATCAAATTTGATTTGATTGACGATGGAAAAACCGGACCTAAGACTGTAGTTGAGTTGTTATTGGCTGGGGTTAGATTGTTCACCTGTATGATCTCATATGGCAGGTGATGCTCTGTGTGTTATCAGATGCCGGTCTGCATGGCTGGGTTAGATTGTTCACTTTATGATTTTTTTGCCAAATTTGGTGGGCCAGTTTGCAAAATTTATAAGTAAATTGAGCTCTAAGCTGTTTGCAAACGTTCTCTGGCATTGTGCTGAGTTATGCTAGCAACATACAAAGAAAATTATCAATATTTTTGTTCTTTTTAGAAGTGCATTTTGTCAAGTCACATTGTGTTTATTTACGATTGTACCACATTGTGATAGCTGTAGTATCGCCTAAAGTTTTAGGCAGTTCAGTTTGATTGTTTCTGTGATATTGTTGGTCTAATTTTACCTCATCAGGTCAACGGTTGTACTAATCATCAGTTATTTCTCAACTTATGCAAAGTTACTTGCAAAAATCAAAATTCTGAGACAAAGGGCAAATTTCGTGACTGGGCTCGAAATTTTGTGGCCCGCGGAAAACTTTGAGAGATGGTATCATATGGCAGATGGTGCTCTGTAGATGCCGGGTGACATGCTGAGGTCAGCTCCAGTTTTGCTTTCCATTCCACTTCCACTGGCGCCGTACCTTGTCTTTCCAGTTGCGTGAGTTTTTATCATTATTGTGTTTTTTGGCGTAAAAAATAATTTTTGTGCTTTTATTTGCCATGAGTCGCTATCACCACTGCATCGCTATAGTGTTTGTTGGTTTTTCAAAAATATATCTGCAGTTTTTAGTTTGTTCTTAGAGGTTTGTTGGTTAAAAACTAGTCTGTTACACTGCAGAATCTTTACTTTAGTTCTCGTGACTACTATTCACATTCAGTGTGCATGTCAACATATTGTCTTTATGAGTTGTTGTGTTATATTATCTGTCATGTCATGATAAAGCGGGTGGCCAGAAGTGTGTAATAATGCAATGACGATGCCAGAAAGTCGTGAAGTGCACCACAAGTAAAATAAGTAAAATGTTGAACTTGAGCGCATCTCTAGCTGATTTATATCTATGGTCATGTAGTTTTATCTATGTAAAATGCGTTGTATCATTCATGGCGTCATTTTAATCAAAAATTTTGACAAACGAAGCGATTGAAGTGTGGTCGATATGGCAGTCAAAGAATTGACAAGAGAGCAAAAGAAAATTATTGTAAAAATCAGTAATAGTAATTATAACCAAGAATTCATTTCAAATACATTAAACGTAAGACAGGCTTGCATATGGAAGTTTTTGAAGTGATTGAAATGTTGACAAAGCATAGAAAAGTGGCTTCAAACTGGCAGACCACCGAATCCGAATGAAGGAGCGATTAGAGAATAATTCGTCATGTTGAAGTGGGCAGAAAAAAGACATCGGCTGAAATTATAAATTATGTATATTATATACTGGTTCGACAATTATCATCACGTACGGTACGACATCGTTTGCATTCCTGTGGTTTTACTAGATGGAAAATTTGGAAGCAAACTGTAATGAGCAGGGTGAATTAACCTCACCATATGTTTTGGTGTAGACAGAAGCTGACCTGGAAGGCAAATAACTGGAAACCAGTTGAATTTATAGACGAAACTCTGATAGTAATAGGACAGGATAGAAAAGTCAAAGCTACTTATGGAGAAGGCTACATGAAGTATGGAATCTCGAATGTTTTGAGAGGCAGCAACAGTCAAAATATATCACTATCTTCTGTAGCTGTATTTGATACGAAAGAGTGGATACTTTTATACCAGTTGGCAGAAATATTGACTGCTGTAACTATATGAATGCACTCGATGCAAATTTGTGGCCAGGTGTGTGTAAACATTTTGCTGGAAAGCACTTCTTTTAGCAGGATGATAGTCCCTGTACATCTCTTAGTATTTACTCATCTGTGGAAAATAGAAAATCACATTTTGGGTTTTACGTGGTCAGCAGAATCATTGGGCAACATTATTGAAAATGTGTGGAAAGTCATAAAATCTCATGTGCAGAAGGAATTGTCAGCTATTAACTCTCGACAGAACCTTATCAAGTCTACTCTAACAACCTGAAGCAAAGTTTATTAAACCTCCATTCGTCAGCTCTACGCATCCATTCCACGACGATTTCGTTCTTTTATTGCGCACAAAGGACTTATATCAAAATTCTGAAACGTTAGATAAGCGCTTTTGTTGAAATAATGTTGTTTACGATATTCAAATTTACGTGGCAAAAAATGAATCGAGCGTTCGTGCCGCCACCTTTATGACACACTTTTGGCCACACTCTGTATATGGTACAAGGTTTTTTCTCTCTGTAATCTGATATCTGTTACGTTTATATTGTGGATAGACGGTACATCTTGCCGGAAAACTGATTTGAATAAGCAAATAGGGTTGCCCAACCCAGTGGCGTAATTACTGACCCTGCAGTCCCTGCAATGTGGGGAGACCATGGATCAAGGAGGCTCAAAATTACGGTGTTTATTTTTAAATCACGGTGTTACGTTTTTGCTTTTGTGGCTTAGATTGCACTTGCTCAATAATGCATACAGTTTGATAAAATTTATATTAAAGCAAGATGAACAACGATATACAGTGAATGGCTATTGTCTAGGGAATGGAACTAAAACATAAAAGCGCAGCAGCAAACAAAAACATAACATGCGACTGTCCTGTAACTGGTCGGTGATGCGAAGTGGAAGCCGGAGGATGGCGGACGGAAGACGAAAGACGACGACGAACGGAAGGCGGTAGTCGGGCGGCTGCCGTTGAACCCGCTTGCCACGTGCTGGAAGACGGAAGTCGGACGATGATAGTCGGACGGCTGATGAGGAACCGCTTGCCACGTGCTGCGTCGACGGGGTCACGCGCCAACTGACTCGCAGACGTGTGTCGTGTAGTCGTAGTCGTACAGGAAAGCGTTCCTTCAGAAGTCGTTCGTAACCTTAGGTTCATTCATACCACGTACAACGTAGTTCGTCGTTTCACGTGTTCGTCTTGTATCAAACGTTGACTACCCGCTAACGTATACACAGAGCACGACATATTGACTGTTCGAGTGCTCAAGCAGGTAATGACGTTCAGCTGTCGTCTCTTCGCCAAGAACAGTTCTCGCACATGCACAGTAACGTCAATCAGCACGTGCTGTTCTGGTCACGTCTGCAGAGTGCAACTGGGCCGACAGACGACTGTCACAGCAGGCAGGAAAAGCGGACCATCGTATAGACCAGATGCCGCCATCGAATGTTCACGTTTGACAAAATGCAAGCGCGCATGCATAACTGAAAGAAACAGGGGCGGTCCTAACATACGAAATTTGGTGTCACTTGGGGCACAAAAATGCTGTGAATTACGTTTTCGGCCAGGGCTTTGCCTCAAACCCCACTAAGGGAGTTTACAGCACCACCCTAGACCTTTCAGCTGCATTGAGAGGGCTTACTTGTAAGGGAAAGAAGCATAGGGGAAAAAGAAAGGGACAGAAGAAAAGGGGAAATGGACAAAAGGGGAGGACAGAAGGATAGGGAGCGTGAAGGGAGGGGGGCTTCGAGTGATTTGCTTGCAGGAGAGGGGGGCGGAATTTGGAGTTACACCACTGCCCCAACCGCTATCTTGTGGTATTAATTTGTAGTCATTTCTGGAGTTTTTAGTCTGTGACCTTCATGCTATGGACAACCATGAACCTAAATGGTTAGTTTGTTTATTAATTTGTTAATTATTAATTAATGTATTGTCTTTAGTTACATGTACCCGAGGCAATTGCTTTGTCGTCATTTCTGGACCGTGGATCAGTGTCTGGAGTTTGCACTGAATGACCTCCATCAGGCCCGCTTTCCACATTACAGCAAGATACTGACTTACATGAGCGTCCACACGCCCAGTATACGTGACCCAGGCAAACGACAACTTTTTACTGACATATTGACCCAGGTACTGTACAGTATGATGTCTGAGTGTCTGTCTGTCTAGCATTACTGGCGAACGATACTCTTTACTGATATACTGATGTGGGTAACTACAACAAGAAGCCCAGCTGTTGCTAGGATAGCCGACCGTACTGGTTGTCAGTGACCTTCAAGGTCATCCAAGTTTGATGATTTTCATGTCATTTAAAGCCAATATGCGACTTCCTATCAGTGATCAATAACAACCTAGGCCCTATCTCGCACCGTTTAGCCACAATACATTTATGATGGATGGACAGACGAACAGATGCATGACAACCGTGACAGCAGCTTGACCGTTACTTAAGTACGGTCGGCAAAAAAACGTTTAAGGGTTTAAAAGTTAAATGAAAGTCTTGGAACTTGCATCTGAACTTCGTAGAATGTCCTGAAATATTAAAATGCTGAAAGTGCTGGATAATTGTTGATTTTAGTGGTGCTTTGAAATAACATGTAGCACTAGCATAGCATCTTACTGTCTGAAATACAATGATGAGATAAATGTCAGAATATATGGCATTTGATATGTCTTACGAGGAACTTTTCAAGGAACTTTGTGCATTTTATTATGCTCTGTAAGTACAGTAAGTAGCTGCTGTTTGTCTTTATATTTAATAATTGGCAGGTATGAGAAGCTCCTGGAAAATGTTTTGACAGTCCTGGAAAGTATTGGATAAGTCCTGCAATTTACTCGGAGTATGTGTCCGGGTTTCCGTTTATAGCCCATTGAAGCTTCACTCGTATGAGTGGAACGTTTACGGTGACTTGTACAAGCACATAACTCAACGCATGTCGGCCATATTGAATAAAATCGAATCGATGAAATGATTTGCCATTAAAACAACAATATTCCACTGCAAAGTTACTATTTTTACAAACCGCACATTTCTAACGATGAATCATTTAACGTTCTGACGTCAAGTATGTGCCACAGTTTTTATAAATTACATTAATGCTATTTACGAGTAGTTTACTTTCTACAAGTTGGATAAAAACACAACCTGCACAGAAACTACTCATATGAGTGAAATTTACCAGTAACCCATACTCGTATATATGTGAATGGCTGCCATTGAAATATGAGCAAACTCTTGTTTGCCGGAACTCGTATACAGGAACCCGTACAGTGCCGGACTCGTACTCATGTTTATGTGAACACAGCCTAAAAGTGTGTGTATCTTGGCATTAGGATGGGCGGGTCTTGCTACAGTATGATGTCTGTCTGTCTGGTCGTGTTTTCGTCTGTCTATCCGTCTGTCTGTTGTGAGGTCCACATGCCCAGCATATGAGACCCCAGCAAATTAAGTTTTTTCCTGACATACTCACACTCAAGTCAACTCAACCTCCTACCTCCAGTGGGACGGGAAATGAGTAGTAGTTTGCAGGCTACAAGGTGAAGACCTAGTGTGATTGATTGAGGCGGTGGTATGTCTACTAGCTGCAAACCTCGGGTTTGGCTGTTTGCTGATGTGGGAAATGCAGTGTTTAATTAACCTGCCTTAAATTGCACCAACGCATTGAAATGATTACCAACTGACATTTCAGAATTCCAAATAAGTCAAATTTGGCACTTCAAAGAAACGTGGCTTATAAAATTTTAGTGCTGCAGTTTGGAACTTTTTGGCAATATTCCTTTAAAATGTTACTAAAATTTAGTTCTGGCTGATCAGCTCAGCATCAATGGATGATTTTGTTGTAGACATCGTTGTTGATGAAACACATGACGTTGGGTATTTTGAGCCAAAGAAACTGTTGTCTCATTGGATCTGCCTGGGGTTAATTAGTCTGCCCGGAAACAATAGTTTTTGGAGTGGACTTGTATTTTACTGCAGAGTTTTTATTCTTTATTTATTTCTATGCGAGATCTTGGAGCTCTGTTGGCCGATAGCCATAAAATTCTGCCGCTGGTCACAAATAGGCCGAGTTTTATAATGCCAGTCCAAAATTTTGGGGGCCCTCCCCAAAAATTATAGGGGCCAAAAACATGCAAAATTTGGCCCATTTTCGGACGACTTCAAACTTCAACTGCAAATATCTTTGGAAGGGATGAAAATATTCAAAATCAGACAAGTACATTTTTTACCATGACTCCTACCACGATGGCTGAAAAAGTTTGAACTTCGGTCTACTAATCACAAAGATTAGTGTTGAAATCATACCCACCCAAATCGACATTTTAGGAAGACCATATTTCGGCCGCTAGGGGGTGCTGCGCTGCCAAATTTTTACATGCACTAGAGAATGATCAAGTCTTACTAGTGCACAACCAACGGGGATGGAGTTTTCTCTCACAATTTTTTTTCAAAGGGGGACCAAAATTGGCTTAAAATTCAGCATATTAGCCGCAAGATCTTTGGAGCCAGGGGGAGTAGCCTTATGAAACTTTTCCACGTGACGTGCCACTAGGTGGGGTGATGACGCAGGTACAACTTTTGGAGGGCACTTAAAATTTGGGAGGGCAAGAAACATCTGAGATTTAGTACGTTTTACGACAATTTTCGAGTTTGACCGCAAATATCTTTGGACCGGATAGAGATATTGACAAGCAGTAAATGGCATTATCGACCGCAATCCCTCTTACATTGATGAAAAATATGTGGTGAAGTTTGGTCGTCCACTAGCACAAGAGATTACATGGCTAATGTTTACCTACCCTACTCATAAGTCGATAGTGTGCGTTCTGCATATGCTAATGCATCTGACTTCGGGCCATGTGACTTTGTTATTGGAGGAGTTTTATCCCCCTGAATTTACCTCCCAGTCGGACTTACGGTGCTGGGCGGACTCACGTTAGGCTTTGCCTCAAATTTTAGTTTTTGTTTTGTCATGATGAGCCTGTCAGGCGCTGCTATACGGGAGGATAAATGCAGTCAGCAAAGTACCGTTGGCGTTCTGCTGCCCACTTTGGACAGAGTCAAGAAGTAAATGTTCACCTGTCTCTTGTCCACTTGTACTGTTGGAGATGGAGTGTGTCCAATGAAAGTTGGTACGAGGCTGTGGATGTTTATAGGTTAATTAAACAACAGGGTTACAAACGTTTGTTTATTAATGTTGTTGGCAGATATCAAGCGGCATTGAACCGGAGCTAGAAGCTATACTGGATGTGGAAGATTTGTTTGACAAATATCCGTTTGGTTTCTACCATCTACTGCGCCGACACAAAATACACCTTGTCAGTTTGTTTGTCTGTTTGTGAGTCTGTCTAAGTATACGTTTCATCAGTTTGTCTCCGCACAGCTTTTCTAGTTGCAAACAAGAAATTCATAACCATATATTGGGCATAGAGTGTCAAATCATCTTATTTGTTGTCGGTGATTTTTCAAGGAAATTGAAAACGGCTTCTTACACAATGCATTATTCAGACTTTTTTTCTGGTCTTTTTAATGTGCTTTCAAAGATTGTTAACTGATAACACTCAGATTTGATTGCTATATTTATTATGTAATTAAATAAGTATTTAAGCAGCATCATTGTTGTAGTTGTAGCTGTACTAGTAGTAGTAGTAGTTGTTGTTGTTGTAGTATCACCTGTGTCGGGGTCTGGGGGTGTCAACTCGCAGTCTACATCAAGAGCTGTGTTTGTTTCATCAGATTGATCTTGCCATTCATCGTGAGGGCATCGACTCATTAACCCTTCCTGAGCTACAGCAGGTTGTTAACCCTTCCTACTCACGTTGTCTTAGCACTGAACGTTAAAGGTTGTGTATAGCTTTTTGTGGGAAACCAATCTTAGAGCTATGGGGCGTCACCTGCCATATGGGATCATATGTTTCGGTCTCATGGCCCATGTACTGCCAGCCCAGTGGACACGTACGCGTCCTAAGAGTTATTATGTCGTCTGATTTGAGTCTTGAGAAACATGTCTCAGCCGTCAGTGCTACCTGCTTCTTTCATCTCAGACAGATTCATCGTGTCCGGCAATCGTTGGATGTCGGGTCGGCTAAAACCCTTGTGCAAGCATTTGTGACATTTCGCGTTGACTACTGTAATGCTGTGCTGGCTGAGTCATCGAGAGTCATAACAGACAAGTTGCAGAGAGTGATGAATTCAGCTGCCCGCGTCGTCACTGACACTCGGAAGTACGACAGTGGTTTGTTGCGATTAATGCATGACGAGCTCCACTGGCTTGATGTCACCGATCGAGTACGATTTGAGCTCGCAGTGCTCATGTATCGATGTCTCCATGGAACTGCTCCTCCGTACTTGATGGACAGTTATACACTCACAGCAGAAGTCACTGGCTGTCAACATCTGCGTTCTACTACTCAGCGGAAGTTGGTCGTACCGCGCTATCGATTGAACAGTTTTGGTCGTCGGCGCTTTTCTGTGGCGGGCCCATCGACTTGGAATTCGCTGCCAGACAGTCTTCGTGACCCAGAACTGAGTCTCGATACTTTCAAACGTCAGCTGAAGACATACATTTTTACGAAATATTGATGACAAAATGTATTCAGTGCATTAGAGATCTTTTTGAGTATGCACTATATAAATTTACACTTTACTTACTTTACTTACTTAAGGCTGGTACTTGATTTACCAACCCCAGAGGGATGGAAGGCTGAGTTGACCTTGGTGTTAGTTGTATACTGTAGACATACAAACAGTCAGCCATCCAAGTAGTAACCACTTGATAGTTGCCCGACCGGTAGTTGAACCCACAACCTTTCAATCGTTAGTCCAGCATTTTGCCACAGTAACGAGCATCGTCAAAAATATTTCTTTGTGTCTTGCTCTAGTTTTGGACTACGCGTCTGAATCTAGCTTTATTTCTCGTCTCTGAAAGGAGCTGTTGTCAAATAAAATGAAGGGGTAAATTTTGCAGCAGTTTGTAGTGCAGCTGTTTATAGGAAACGAAATTGTGTGATCTGAGTCGATCCACTGGTTAGGAGAAAAATTCCATCAAAAATGTGATGTTACTTTGTGAGTAAGCATCTAGTCAGACAGAGGGACAGATACACACAAATCGGCTGGTGATAAAAACAGCACAATCTGGTGGTTTTTGGCAGTTTTATTAGGTTTTGTGCTTCTGGGTTCTTATGCTTATGCTGGTTTTTGTAAACAGGCTCATAGCCTGGGTTTTGGGATTTCTACGAGTTTTCAGTTATTAGATTAGTTAAATGGATACTCTGCATGTCAAATAAGTGGTGTAGCAGTTTTGTCTTTAGTTTTATTACGAAATTCACAAATTTGTAGGTTTTATAAACTTAGCCAAAATGAAATATTTCAGAATAAGCGAGTTCGCCATTCTCTATGACCTAAGTAGGTCAGCGTGACCTAGTATGTCAACTCCCCCAATTGCAGTAAACAACATAGCGGCGTGCACGACGATTTCAAGCGCTGGAAGGTAGACGTTTTGCAAAAGCATGCTTACTGCCAGCAAGGAGGATTAAAACACTTTAAAACAGTTAGTGGTAATCGCAAGGACAAACAGTTGCTCCGGCGCACGCTGCGTAGGTCCTATAGGGGCCTACAGTCAATCAAAATCTGCATAGGCCCCTAGTGCCGTCGAAGAAAGAGGAGAAGTCGAAAGCCAAGCAGCAGTACTAGGCCTACTGACGCCACAAGACGGCACTAAGATACCAGATTCGCATTTCTTGCACATTTTGATCTAAAAACGCATTACATGTAGGGTTAATGCAACCTATTTAACCGGTCACTGGTTAGTCAAGGGGAAATGCAGAATGCGAGGGCATGCCAACACCCAAATATTTTTGGGAGGAAATGCCATTCCTGCAAACAATATCAAGGCAAGGGGGAACAGTGAACTGATACAGTAGTATTCCGCAAATAAGCTTATAAGTACGTACAGAGCAACGTAACTGAACTGAAGTGACATGGCTTGGACCTTGGATATTGATGAAATGACCAATGCGCAAGCAGGGCAGGCTCATTGCCTGACCTGTGGTCATCGATGCCCCTAATGGTGCCAACTGTAATGCATTACTGCTTCAGTTCAGTTCAGTTATGTTGCTCTGTATGCACGTTATCATTCCATTTGCATATGGAAAAATAAAAACAATAGAAAGTGTGGTGACTATTTGATCGACAGCTGGTCAGATAGCCTACAGGCTAAATGACCGGCCAAAACCTAAAATCGCAATCACCCCCTTGTAAATGACATTAAATACAGTATACACACTACTAACTAAAATTAGCATGAATATTAAGGTGTGGTGTTTAGGGCTTAGGATAAAGGTTAAGGTTTGGGTTAGGCTTAGGTACGTAATGGCTAAGACGGTGACCGGTCAAATGTCCAGTCATCACAGGGCCGGATATCGGATCGGTCATGACCGGTCAACCGGTCATAACTGGGCGTCTTTGACCAGTGACAACATTTGACTGGTCATATAACCTGTTTGACCGGCTGCCGGTCAAATATCCTGTGCCTAAAAATACAAGAAATTTGAGCAATGCTCACGTAGCGCGCAACAGTGACATAAACTATAATTTGTGCTGAATAATTGTGTTGTAAGCCCTGGTGCATACCTCCTTCCCGACGTTGCTCCGCCCCAGCTTTAGATTCTTAGTGCTGCTTGCAGATAGAACTATAGTTTACTGTCTAGGCGTAGAGCATTTCTATATGCTAGTTGCCAAGGTCGTCGTCAATGTTTTTGCTAGATCTTCCGTTGCAATATTCCCTCCTTGAACCTAGGGTGTCAGGACTTGGATTGCTAAAATCTATGTTGAATGCTGAAAATTTCATACGCAGGTTGTCTTGGTCTATCTCCAGCCATTTCGTTGCAATTCAGTGTTGAAATGTGCGCTGCATCCAAAAATTGCGAAAAATTCACTAAAAACCTCTTTTTGAGGGGTTCAAGGTCGTTCAAGGTCATCGATGTTAATAAATCCAAAAAGCCTGTCACCAGTGCTTGTTATGATAAGCAGCATGTATGTACCTATCTGCAACCGTTTTCACATTATTCGAGCCAATAACGGCGAAATGACTTCTTTTTAAGGGGGTACCCCTCTTCGACGCCCTCGTTCGAGGGGAACCCCTGCACCCAGTGGCACGAAATTTTGTCACGATAAACTAGAGACCTTGGGGCAGTCCACGGTGAAGATTTCGTGATCCTAGCTTGCACCGTTTTGATACAGCTCACGAGTGTGACGGACGGACAGACGGACGCCCAGACGATGGCAAAGACGCGCGAAGCATTCTGCTTTCGCGCGTAAAAAACGAAACGTGTCGACTGCATAGAAGATAATTATTTCATTTCGTCTCAGCATGATAGGTATTTAAATGAGTAAAACTGCAAAACGCCTTGTCACTGGTAAAGTGCATACATTTGTATACTGTATAATATACTGTACTATATTGTACTGCTGCGCACAATGGGGAGGCTACAGAGGCGAGCTGTGTTGTCGTTTCTTTGAGCCGTCTCCGTCAATCAACTTGAGTCGACCAAATTTCATTAGATCGCCAGCCATACAGCCAGCCAGCCCAACGATATCCGTTGTCCAACGCCGTCACCTGTAATTGCTTTATATCCGTATTATCGTTCATCACCGATAATTAAATATCGTTCGCGCGGTCGGTTTCGGATCGGTGGTGCGGGTATAGAGATTGGCGCGTAATATGCACGGACGGACGGGTGGAGTCGTTTAGTGCACAATTGACCAGCCGACCGCCTGCCGCCGGTGTCCGACGGACTGCTTGTGTATGTTCTTAATCGCCGTCGCGACAGTCGAGTCGAGTCGAGGCGGATTCGTGATGACAGAAAACCGTTCATTGGTCATGACGCGCGTGATGGCTACTGAGCCTGACTGTTCGGATCTACTTGTAACAGATGCGCGCTCGCTCAGTCGCCGCAGCAGCTTGTGATCACACTGCAGTGAACGGCGAGAGAATTACAACCCCATTATCAGCATATAGGCTACATTGCACTCATTTAAACCGTTTTAACCTCTTATGACCGATCTTCGCCGAGTGATGAAGTAAAGCAAACGCCCACCGATCACCCAACTTCGTCACAGTGTTGCGCTCATTCTTAATTCTTTTACTGTAATACAGCGCCTATTGGCTATAGTCTATAAAAAGTGCTCCAGTCACATTTTTACTGTAACTTCGTCATATGTGAACAGATTTTCACCATGCGTTTTTTTACCATTGCATTTAATTTTTTGGGAATGGATTGCGTGTAGTAAGTTAATTTTCGCTTACTTATCTTAAATAAGACGAAACTTCAAGTGGTATTTAAACTTAAGCCTAATTTTCCGGACGGTCATCATAAATCATCCATAATCTCAACTATATACTGCGCATGCATGTAATTATGTTTACTATATAGGCCTATCGCTTGCTATCCGGGGTAAATGATCGGTGAATTTCATGCCGCACTAACGCAGTGCTGATGACGGGAATGATAAGGAAACGAAGGACGGGGTCATGAAAATGACGACCCAAGGTGGCTAGATAATTCTGACCGGGGGCGGGGAGATTGTACCGTACGTATGTCAGCAGGTTGCGCTAACAACAGTTGTCGATCGTGCATCATGCTGACCAGTGGCCACCACCGCAATACGTTATCTTTTCGATGCGTCACTGACAGCAGTGCGTGAGGCCCGTCCTCGTATCTCATCTACTGACATTCTTTCCACATTAACGATCGACCTGACGTGATGTGAAATGCGTTGCCGCCCCGACACGCAGCCAAAAATACACACAACCGATCGTGCGTATCAGTATGCTAGCTGCAGACATATGGTCAGCCATACGCCCACCGATGACATGCGTCCATGCTATGCGATGGTCAGCGCCGATAGGAAGCGCTTAATAGGGAACGAGGCTTGAAGCCGCGGACGTGGCGACACCGGCAACAAGTGACTGCTTCGTCGGTAAACGTTCATCAATCGTTCTTGCTGCAGACTGCAGTCTGCTGTCTCGTTTCGTTAATTATGAAGGGTCCGGTCTGCGACGAACATTTTTCACCGACCGGGCAGGCAGATGGTCAAGCTGCCACGCAGTCACGCCGACCACAACCCCCCTCCCCGGGACACAACCCGCTAAGACGGAACCTCCCTCCACCTACCGGGAGTACGTGTCCCAGATAGACTAAAGCTACCATTCTCATCATAATTTACGGATTTTGTGTCGAAAAATTTTTATGTTTAAATTGCTTTATACTAACCATGCTGTTATTGTATTGATTCCGTAAAATGGCCTACACTGTTGTAAATTTGTTAATAAATAGTGTTTCACAGTTTGCAGTTTTTGACTTCTGACATATAGGCCTGATATAAAAAAGAAATACCAAAAAAAAACATAAAGAAAATCTAAGAAATACCCAAAAATATGAACTGAGCACTAAATTTTCAGTAATGCGATCTTTCATGTCGTTCCACTTGCGGCAGTTGTGCCGACCGATAATTACTCTGACAAGCACGAGCAATTAGACCCAGGGCTCTTGAGTCTTAGATGTTTGCTACGATATTCTTCTGCAAATTGAGGTGTTTACATTTGCTGTACAACATGCAGTGGTGGTACACTAAGCTGTACAAAAAAATCCACACACACACACACACACACACACACAAATCGAAAGCCCACAAACTACTGATCGGCGTAGTGGAAATTGAGCTGTGTTCACGTTGAAGCGGAAACGTCTAGAGAACGAAAGACAGACAAGACGCTGACAGCTTCCAGATTTCCGATCACTTATTCGTGGATAAATAAGACGCGGCGGTGAGATGAGATGAGGCTGTCGAGCGTGCATGCGTGCACGGATAAACAGCGTGTCAGTGTACAGCAGTGTGTACAGCGCTCGCTGCATGGGTGAGCCGTCAGACCATTGATCCAGATAGTCGCCGGCGCGTCGCCGACCACCTGGGTCGCCGTCGCCGTTAAGCCGCTAAGCGCTGCTGATGATTAGCGGCTTAATAACGGCGCCTCATCAAAGCCTGTTGGCGCACCGCCGCCGCAGCAGCCGTTGTCCGTTGCTGTTAGTCTGAGTTGTTATAGCGCTGCAGCCCGCGCCCTCTCTGAACTGTATACTGCCAAGACTGACGCCATTCGGCACTGATTGACGCAAATGACACCTGACGTGCGGAGGATATACTTTGCTATAGCCGCAGACCGGTAAACTACACTGCGGCGGCTCTAATTACATCACACCGTGTTTCAACTTCCACGACTTCACACAGTAGGCCTAACACTATTCAGTCGATATATTGCAATACTTTATTATAAGTCAGGTTTGTTTTTTGGTTTGATTTGTTTTGCCATTTTCAAACCAAAACGCGGTAACCTAAGAAAAAAGCCAGCCGAAAGAGAAAAAACTAAAATCAAGTATTGAATACAGCGCATGCACCAAGGATTGTTTCGTCACAGCTTCCTGTGCTGCTAAACTCTTGACCAGCCGCACAATTTAATCGTTTAATATACCATGTTTGTATGCTTTTTAGCTTTTTATTGTACTGCATTAAGCACATGTGAGTGTGCTGCAGGTGCGTATTAAATAAATGAAATGAAATAAATGAATGAATACCAAGCCCGTCTTTTCCATGTAATAGTTGACGAAGATTATGATAAAAGTCTTGGTAGGGTCAGAATTGCGGTTACGGTTACAGGGTTTTCGTTTTAGTGGAATTTCGTTCCAGTGGGCCTACATACTGCGACAGGGCAGTAACTACACTAATTTGGAAATCATTGATTTTCCTCAGCACAGCGACTGCAATCAGAGAGTTTTTGTCAGACAGCAATAACAGACGGCTGATGTGCGTACGTGAGCGTATATTGGATGGCTGCGTGTTTCTATTCTAAAGCCTTGTTCATAGCGACAAACTCAACTCAACTCAACTGGTTGAGCTTAATGGCACGCGGTGCATGGAAGACGTAAAGTAAAGTAAAGCACATCACATTGATGAATCAGCCGGCGGCGCCACAGGCGCGAGGGTAGGCGAATAATCGGTGACAGATTGTAGCAATTATGCGTGTAGAGCGTCAGCATAAGTCGCTCCTCGGGCTCGCTGTATTACGGTGTCTGTCTGCAACTAGCATATTGCACGTTGATGTTATCTCGAGCAGTGACGCTGACTGGCTCTCTGCGTGCGTCGTTCGTCGACGGCGTCGCTGGGTCTCCGTCTTATCGCCAGCCAGTCGCCAAGCCACGCAGCAGCACGCCCGACCCTTACTGACCGACCGAATGTCTGTCTGTCCGTCCGTCAGTGCCCGGCGTGCTGCTGCTTGCTTGCTGCTGTTACATGTCGGTGACCGACACCAACTGCTGCGCTGCAACGACTGACTGAGCGACGACCCCAGCTTGTACCGTATAGAGCACGGTAGCCACACCGCCGATGTTATCGGCCACCTGCCGACAGCGCGGAGTCGGCGCCCGCCCGTCGTGCTGGGTTCTCGTCTCACCTAATTGTCAGCACGCCGCCGCCGACTCACTGAATAACGGCATATGCAGCAATGCGTTTCATGCCCGCTCACCGCTATTGTTCACCTCGTAACACTATACCGGGCAGCTAACCGTATACATTATCCGACTGACTCCCGAAATGTAGCATAATAATACATCAACCGCCAACGACAACTGCATGTAACTGTAGGCCTAACCGATGACAGTTTACACTGGTTCGTCCTATCGGCTATAAGTTATTTTATGTCAGCTATATTGCTTGTTATTGCATGCTGTAGCAACTTGTGATTATGGCGATATGGATTATTTATCTGTGCATCCAAACCCCATAGCGCATTCAATATATTATTGTCGAATATTTTCAACTTTAGCTTCTTTATTATAACATCGCGAAAGCATCTGCATGTCAAGCTTTTTCCATCGTTAAATTAGGCTTATGAACAACAACTGGTTCACAGTATTTTATTGTACATTTTGTAGGCTTAAGTGGACATTTTTCTATAACTTTTATATAAAAAAAGTACAGTAAAAAGAATCTTTTTCTTCTGTTATTTTTCAAAAATGTGTTTGTTCTTTAGCTTACATATATAAACCTACTGAAACGTTATGAAAGAATTTGCAAGAAATGTTTTGGAATGGTAAAATATAGAAATTAACTTCCATGAAAGATTTGTGCTGTCCGAGTGTAGTCAGTGTACACAGTTCTATTTTGTTTCCATTTCACATGTGGTAAATTTAGCTTCTCATGTAAAAAAATTCTTAACAACTTCATGAGTATATCTCTCAGTTTTCTCTGTGCCAACACGCCAACTTTTTGTTTCATAATCTGTCATTTCGTAGAATTACAATAAAATAAAAAACCACCAATTGCTCGTGTTGCATCTCGAATAAAAGATTGTTTTTTTCGACGTTAAATGCGAAATATTTTTTTTCTAAATTGTAACGTTTCGGTCCAGTGCGTGGCAGCAAATGCGATAGCACGCAGTCTATTATTAGCGAGGTAATAGCCGGTGCCAATATCAGTCTTTTGCAGACAATTTGGGTGACGGCCCGAGTGCGTTGATCACGCGCCATCTTTTCAACTATATTGACTAACCACGCAGACGACAGACGCCACTTGCTGCCGCGCTCTTGTTAGTTGATTGTAACCGTACGAATTAGGAGCGGAGGCAGCAGATAGACTCGAGGTCGCTACGGTTGACGGCTGCATAGGCGCCTCAGTCGTTGGAGCCATGGCGCCGCTATGACCATATCTCAGCTCGTCAGCGGTGTGCTGAATCATTACATCCCACCCCATCCGTAATTCCGATGTAATAGGACACCGGCTATCGCTCCGGATTGGTAAAAATATATCTCCCAGCCAAAATCACGTTCTCAACTGAAGCCCCATTCCCCCAGCGAAGATAAATCGTATGCAAAATTTGGTTTGTAGAATGAAAGCCCAATAGTCTGGAAACAGACTGCAACTCCAACTGCTCGATGGCGCGGACAATGGATAGCCGCATAGTTCGCACTGCATTAGCTCATGCCAATCAGCTGCCTGCACTTCCAAAATTGTAAATCGCTTCTGGTCACAATAGACTGACTCCTGTAAGAAGCGGTAGCAAGTACCGGACTTCACCTTTTTTGCTTCTGACCTGGGGTGAAGGTGCGGCTTACAGTTCACGAACGCATCAATCCGCAGACCACAGTCACATCATTCTGTACATCTGTCTGTCTGTCTGTGGTGCCGGTAGGTCGGACTGATCGCTGTGTGAGATAGAATGATACAGAAATTACTCGCCGACGACGACGAACTAAAAACGGCGCTGTGTGTCGTGTTTTAGTTGTCGTCAAACGCAACGCCTGACAGGAGGGTGTAGGGCATTTCCTCCCCTGGACATATTCACGCTTCTCCCTAGACGTTTCGCGCCACTTATGTGCAACATTAAATAAATATTTGCTTGCAGTATTATTATTCGTGTATATATTCCGTGTCTCGTTGCACGCCATGCAAGGGGAATGTCCATACGGGCGAGGGAATGTCCAGGTAGAACGTCCAGGGGAAGGGGGAGTATGTCCGTTATCCTGCCAGGCAGCGCTCTGCTATAGCGACATCTGTAGACTGTACTAGGCCTATAGGCCCTATGCCGGTATAGTCTGTATACTGATGCCGGGCGCTACGATAACTCGTCATCAAAATTGACGGTCGCGTCGTTGTAGACTTGTTGTAGTCGGTCACAAAACACTTGTAACGTTGCTTGCTCGCTGACTGCCAATCACGCACTCGCGCATGCACCGCCCACGCCGAATGACGATTACATCTGTCACGCGAAGCACCTATGTCATTCATATCCAGCTTTATCCGCAATATCGGCAGCAAAAGCACACGCAAAACGCTGAACAGCTCAAAGTAACTTTACCTATAGCTAACTAGAAAAATCCGAACTAAAGGACGGTATAACGACGCCAAAGTAGAACATTAAAATAACAGAAAAATAATGACAATAAGCAATGAAAAACATAACGTTTACTTGTTGGAAACACTTCATAAATAGCCTATATAGTCACTGTAAAATCAGGAAACTATATCAATCAACATTTTATCCGTTTATCAACCTAATAGGCCATAATTAGTGTCGTTATTAACAGACTATCCACGTAATGAATAAGCTTATAGCTTATAATGAATGCAGTTCAAAAATGTCACAATTTTCATCTATTTGAGAAAATAACTGAATGTTGCAATAGCTTATTTTTCATATATTAGTAGCCGGTAGCGTAGTAGTAAATGGTAACAAAGATTTACAGTAGGCATATGTAGAAGCAGTCCCATAATCAAGCGGACATTTGCTGCGGTTCAAATGCACCTGGCTGGGGTGGGTGCATGCCGAGTACGTCGAGTAGCCTATACTACACGATATTTCATCCAGTAACATTTGTATAGTTAAGAGGGTGAAATATGACGCACGATGTTGACACTACATAGAACTTGTGATCCGCGCGCGTTAACCCCGTGACCAGGGCCGAGTGGCCGCGCGGGTAGCAGCAGGGTGACAGAGATTGTCGTTTGATGACGACGAGCGTGACGTCAGCAGCGGTAGTCATGGCAACGTAAACAACAGTTCAGACGACACCAGATGGGCGTATCGTATCTCATTGCGGCTTGTTTACAATACGGGGGTAAGCCTGACAGGCGTGTAGGGCGCATCGCTTTTGTGTCGCATGCATTCGAATGATTGACGCACGGTTGATCGAGGGATTAGCTGGTGTCATTGTTGCCGGCGGTCGTCTTCAAGAGCAGCGGCAGCAGCTGCGTGCACGGGGGCGCCAGACAAGAGCTAGTCAGCCCCACAACCGACGACAGGCTGCATGCTGAATAATGC
>Ga0209367_1003684_pt1 | contig 20933 bp, 11 predicted proteins | sample WorMetLIZISLAND2_FD_187412 | JGI IMG/M metagenome (GOLD analysis project Ga0209367, IMG submission 187412) | Marine gutless worms symbiont microbial communities from Max Planck institute for Marine Microbiology, Germany - Olavius geniculatus... ...
AGTTACGAAATCATTAAATGTTATAACGCCAACGTTTGAAGTTGAACGAACTGTTGATTAGCAACATCATAGTCAGAAGTTACAGCAGATGTTCAAAGTGCTGTCCCTTTACTCGAACACAGGCCCAGAGACGTCTTCTCCATTCATCGATTGCGTCATCGGCCAGACCAGACCTCCACCAAGCGCTGCTTCAGTTCATCCACATCTTTCACCGGCTTCTGGTACACACACTACTGTACACGGCCCCAAATGCAGTAGTGGGTTGAGGTCGGGGCTGTTTTCTCAGCTAATCATTATTATTATTAGGCACAGTTTGTTGGAGTTATTTCAAAACATAATAGGGGTCCGGTTTTTTTTGATACACAGTGTATATATATTCAATTTTTACAGGTGCAGCCACATAAACTGGCAATTTGCAAACCAATCATGAACAAAAAATACAAAAAAATAAATCGACTACAGGGTGGTCCAAAAAAACGGCACAAAGTTAATGACACCATAATTTTGCAACCGTACATCATAGAGTCATGCGGTTTTCAGCAGAATGTTCCGAAAAAAATTCTTTACGTGACTAAAGTCAGTATTTGAATACAGCAGTTAAATATTCTTTGTTATTGCCACTGGTAATTGAACTATGCAAAAACAGTATTACCCTTGACACCGTAGTCTATAAAAACGTGCCACTTTTATTTTTCTAATAGCTCCATGAAACATTGGCCGATTTTAATAATTTTTGGCATGCAACATTAAAAAGAAACTTGACGCTAATGTCTGTAGTTTTGGCCATCTCGCCCTAAAATTGTTGCTACACTACCTTGTGAAATGCAGACGTCGTAGTTTGACCTTTGACAACAATAAATTCATACTGGGTAGTGCATTCATCAGCTCAAAAAATTACTGAGACCACAAAATCGTTGACAATTTGTTACTTCGTCTTTACTTTAAAAATTGTAAGTCGACAAACTGAAATGATACATCAACAGCGAGAGGGCCGATTGAGTCATGCAGTTACTGAACGTGCTGTTGGCAAATGGTGTCAACGTCTACAGCTTGTGTTTGTGCTGCAGGACAATTTGAGCACATGCTGAAATAAGGATGTGGTGTGACACGAGTGACTTTTTGAGTGATAATAATTGCCAATTGCATTTGTTGCTATTCAGTTAATAATTTCTGAGCCGACGCATACACTACTCGGCAGGAATTCATTGTTGTCAATGGCCAAACTGCGATTTTTGCATTTCACACGGTAGTGTAGCGACAACATTAAAGTGAGGTGGCCAAAAGTACAGTCCTTTACATCAAAAGTTTCTTCCTAATGTTGCATGCCAAAAATTATTGAAATCAGCCAATGTTTCATGGAGCTATTAAAAAAAAAATAGTGGCATGTTTTTATGAACCAAGGTACATTGACGGTAATACTGTTTTACAATAGTTCACTTGCCAGCGGCAAAAACAAAAAAATATTTAATTGCTGTATTTAAGCACTAACTTTAGTCATGTAAAGAATTTCTTTCCGAACATTTTGCCGTAAACTGCACGACTCTGTCATGTACAGTTGCAAAATTATGGTGCATAAACTTTGTGCCATTTTTTTGGACCACCCTGTAGTAAAGCACAGAGTCCTTAAATTCAAGCTGTAGCAATAAGACAGCTTGTCCAGAGTTATTCTTAAAGACAGAAAACATACATAGCCCAGTGAAATGTCAGATCATCAAGGACATAGCCGAGTGTAAAGAGCTTCTGTGTCAAGAGCGCAGCGGCAGTCTTCGAAGTGTCCAGAGTCAACTGACATCCGGCCAACCAACCACGATACCTTACAGCATCACAACCAGCAACACTCTATAACACTCAGATCTGCATTCACCCAGCCAAATAAATAGCAAAATTAGAATATCCTATTTGTAAAAAACACCAACTACTTGATATTTATTCTTGCATTGTATACGTTTATAAAAATTTGTGGCCTATACAGAACGGAGGTGCAGCAGTAGAACAAATGGAGAAGAAAAGTATAGAAAACATGCTAATTCATGTCTTTTTCTGAGAATATTCAATATAACCATAAAAATATATACGCAGGTGGCCTGCATACTGCATATGTTTATGTAAAACAGCCACAGATTCATATTCGGCCATTTTAAACACTGCCATATAAACCGGTGTTCTGTAAGCCAGTCATAAAATAATCCAAAAACCATGACATTATAGGCACAGTAAAGCAGTGACAAGTCTGTAAACCTAAGGGATAACAAGCTAGTGTTGCAACTTGGCAATTTAGCATAAAAATCATGCTGCCGTTAGGACAGGCAAAAGATTTATCGTGAACAGATTCGAAGCAACTATAAAGAAATTATACAACAAGACTCATACAACTTAGCAGTAGAGTAGACTATTATAAAGCATAGTTAAAAACCAACATACCCAAGCACAGCAGAACCTAAGACTGTTGGTCCAGCAAAGTTGAAGTCAACATCAGCATTCGTGTGAATATACTTGTGTCGAAATTCCGTCTTTATCTTGCCACTCTTCTTACTGGTGCAGACAGCAGAGTCAAGTTAAAATGTTCGCAACAAATATTTCAATTTGTACAGTGTACACATCAAAAAGCAGATAAAATATACAGGCGTAGCTGCAATAGGAAGCCATTAGGTGAAAAATCTTGTCATAAAACTAACATAAAACAGTGCATGCTAAATTGCTAGTGCAAGCCAGAATATCTGTACAATACATGAAATTTTATAAAACAATAACAATGGTAAAAAGGAAATTATACTCAATGAATATCTAACATTTTTGTTTATTTCAATATTTATAGCATACTATTTTTGACTGCCACCAGTGCTCTTAAGCCAATCATAATACTGTATCAGGATGGTCACTTGGCGTATAAATATCCCGCTGAGAATTCCAAAAAGAATTCTTTTATCTTACGAGGAATCAAACCAGGTAAACAAAAGCTGACCATATACATTCTGACTGGCACGATTAATTGCATTGCAACCACTAACTGATATGAACCGACAGCATGTGTGACAGCAAAGATGTTTACCCAGTCTGAGGAACAAACTGAGTGTCGAAGGAAAGCTTTAGACCCTTCAGCAGCTGGTCGTCAACAGTTACTTCACTGGCCAGCACATTGTCTGTACTCCACTTCTCAGTAAACGTTATGCCTGCACAGTTTTAAGACACATTCTTAATTAACGGCACCAATAAAAAGATGAGTAAAAGCAACGAGATTACACCAAAGTTCTGCTAACTGTCATATCAACAATAAATGATTTGTTACTCAAATCCGACATCTTGAAGTTTATCGAAATATAGTCAGTTAGTCACACTGCAGTCATTATTAAAACTCCAACTGCAAGATGACAATGCATATGGTTATCACCACATAAGCTAGTATAAGCGATGTGCCAAGTCAATGGGAAGGCCGAAATTTCGACCCCCTACAGCTCCCACATTTTTCAACCGATCTTAATAAATTTGAAACCAAGAAAGATATCCGGGATACGACTCCACATGCAAAATTTGGTTGATGTGGGATGACGGGAAAAGGGTCTGTGTAGGGAGGGCATTTTCCATAACTTCTTGTGTTCTATCCTTTTTTTGTATTCTTGCACATGCCTACAGGTCACACCAGAAGACCGATCACGACCGTTTATCGCCCAAAAGGTAGGGCCTTTTGGGGGGTCTCGATGATAAAAAATAATGTTTGTGGGTCAAAACTCTCCAAAAACATGATTTTGGGGGGGCCTGAATAGGCATTGTAAGCCAAATTTGCAAAATTTTTGAATCGCGATATCTCGAAAAGTACGTACTCGATCAACACAAAATTTGAATAGGAATTTCAGGTGCACAAATGGACTTCGTGGGTGGTCCAGCATTACAAAATTATAATTCAAGAAGGCGGCAGCCGCCATCGTGGATTTTTGTACAAACAGCAATAACTCAGCAGCCGATAGACATAGATGGATGAAATTTTGCAGTAATGTAAAGGCTGCCACCGAAAATAGACCATTTGACCAAAATGGACAAAAATCATAAATTCAAGATGGCGGCGGTCGCCATTTTAAATTTCATCTATCTCTCATAACTTGTTTACTATTGCACATATTTGCACAAAATCTGGAACGTGTATTACGTTGAAGGTCCTACATACAAGAATGCCAAAATATTGAACAAAAATAAAATCCAAGATGGCGGTGGCTGCCATCTTGGACTTTTGCACAAACAGCAATAACTCGGCCGCCGATTGACGTAAATGAATGAAATATTGCAGTGATGTAAACGGCTGCTACCAGAAATGGAATATTTGACCAAAATGAACAAAAATAATAAATTCAACATGGCGGCTGCCTCCATATCAAATCTAAGTTTTTGCTCATAACTCATTTATTACTGCACATAATTGCACGAAATTTGCATTAGTATTACGTTAAAGGTCTTACGTACAAACATGCCATTTAAAAACATTGAACAAAAATAAAATCCAAGATGACAGCGGCCGCCATCTTGGATTTTAGCACAAACAGCAATACCTCAGCCGCCGATTGACGTAGATGAATGAAATTTTGCAGTAATGTAGATGGCTACCACCGGAAATAGACCATTTGACCAAAATGAACAAAAAAAATAAATTCAAGATGGCGGCCTTCATTTATCGCTCATAACTCACTATTGCACATATTCGCATGAAATTTGGCAACTGCATTACGTTTGAGATCCTACATATATGCATGCCAAAATATTGAACAAAAATAAAATCCAAGATGGCAGCGGCCGCCATCTTGGACTTTTGCACAAACAGCAATAATGCAGCCGCCAATTGACATAGATTAATGAAATTTTGCTGTAATGTCATTGGCTGCTACCAGAAGTAGATCGTGTGACCAAAATCGACAAAAATAATAAATTCAAGATGGCGGCCGCCGCCATTTTGACTTCCGTTTAACGCTCGTAATTTAGTTGCTATTGCACGTACTTGCACGAAATTTCGTGTGCGAGCTAAGTTTGACGTTCTACATGTAGTTATACCATAAAATCAAACAAAAATGAAATTGAACATGGTGACGGCCACCATTTTGTATTTTAACACAAAGCATAACAAATCAGCTGCCGACTGAAAAAGGTTCATAAAATTTTGCAGGAATGTGGCTAGTTGCAACTGAAAATAAATCATGTGATCAGAATTGAGAATAGTAAATTGAAGATGGCAGTGGTCACCATTTTAAATGTCGTTCATCACTTATAACTGCTTTTTCACCCATCTGCATGAAATTTGGTATGTAGACTAAATTTGCGGTCCGACATACAGACTTGCCATTACATTAAACAAATAACAAAATCCAAGATACTGGAGGCAGTAGTAGTAGTAGTTGTTGTTGTTGTTGTGTACAAAGTAACTGTTCAGTGACCTTTCAAACTTTAATAAAACCGCATATATTATATATAAAAAAAACTGCAAGCAATTCATTTAATGTTGTATAAGCACTGATGTAAAACAGCAAAAATCAAAAAGTATAAGCACGATGATTATGCATTAGTTTAGACATTTGTATCTGGCTACTGAGAACAGATTTAAAAATGTCTAAGCTAATACATTAGTTCGAGGTTATACTTTTTGATTTTTGCGATTTTACATCAGCGCTTATACAACATTAAATAAATTGCTTGCAGTTTTTTATATATAATGTGTAACATAAGATTGAGTATGAAACTACTGTTCTTTAACGGCACGGTTTCTGCAGCTGTGGCCCATGTGACTGATAGCCTTTTTAAACTTTTCTGACTAATACATGCAAATCCCAAACTGCACAAATGAGGCAATTTCACACATCCTAAGTTTAAATAAAATAAAACTTCATGCAAAAAATGAATTTAATACATCCCAAATACCAGTAAGTTAAGTACTGGTAATGAACTTTGTGAGTAAGTTATTCATCTCTGCCAAAGTCGGAAAAAAAACAGCAGACAAAAGTAACATTCTACTACTATACTGATCAGGCAACAATTCACAACCTTTAACTGTTGGATCACTAACGAAGAATGCAGTGCAGTTCAAAATCAATCGTTCACAGTTCTTATGTCTAGCAGAGTAACAGTTACTCTTACCATAATCTGGCCATTTATACTTTGTTTCAAGGCTTCCAGTAAACTTTTTTGTATCATGATTGCTGCTGCTGTTAGTAGTAAGCTCAACCCCACTGGAAGTCTTGGTCTTTGCTTCTACTTTGTACACTCCATAGTCTGTTGTTATTTAAAACACAAACACTGGTTCAGACAGACAGCTCTAGTTGACGCCTTTAATAAACAGAATCGATGTAATGTGACTAGCATGAGAAAAAAGTATGACAAAAATACACAAATACACATCAATGCACAAATAAATTGATCTGTTGGTTAAAGAAATAATTCAACCAAAAATGTTAGGGTTATGTTTAAAAATTCTCTGTACTGATAATCAATATAAGAACAACCAACTCAAGCAAAGATATGAATAATTGTTGAAACCAAACCAGAAAAATAAATTCAATGTCATTTCCAAGAAATGATATTTAAATATGCACATTCCATCATTAGTACTTACTGAAACCTTTGTTGAAAATATCTCTAGCAGCTTTCCCAAGATCAGAAAATGATGGTGGTACTGACATGTTGCACAATCTGAAAGTGATAGCATCAAATTCAATTGACTGAAATGAGTCAAGAATACAATACCTAGTAATGGTCCAGGAGCCATGATGCCAAATTTGGGCCATTGGTAGTTGGTAAAATCTGGGGGATTATTGATTTTAGGGTTATGGTTTAAATTTATTACCTATTGCAGCTTATTCAATTTTGTTAGTTGTTACATTTTAGTATGCAAATTTAAGTATAAAATTTCATCAATCATTTGATGATCTATGTATACCCAAACTAAGGTTGCAAAATTGGTTATATGTGCGAATAGAGTGCTGCCAGGCCAGGCCTACTGATGAAAGGCATGATATCGTACCTTGGTACGGTTGATCTCATCAGTGGCTGGCTGCCATGTGGGTATCTGTCAGCGGCAATTATTGCTGCAGACAGTCTCTAACAGCAATAGTGCAGTATGCACTGTACAGTGCAAATGCAAATAGCATCAGCGATATTTGCATACTCCCACCTTCAGGTGTAAATATTGTCATATCATCGCTCAATATTGCGATAATCCTTTTTCCAGTTTTTTCTGACTTTTCCGTAACCAATTTAAAATTTCCTTACTTTACCAGGTTTTCCAGGTGAGTGGTCACACTGTATATATAAAATCTCAGGGAGCCGGACATTTCCCTCCTGGGCCTGTCAACCGTGGATGTTTCCCCCCTCGGACACTTCCCGCGCCCGGACGTTTCCCCCTGCTTTTCGAGTGCCTAGGACGTTTCCCCCCTAGACCAGTAACAACATATTATCAGAGTCAGCGCCAAGCCTGAGCAGAAATTTCTTGCAGGACCAAAAGCAACACCGCTTTTAAAGTCTCGTCGCCATTAAGTATTTTTCAAACACAATGAGTCTTAGTAGGCACGAGTATGCGAACATAATTAACATCAATTATGGATGTAGCTACGTGCCTACGAGACGATTAAACTCAACTCGATACAGACTGAACCAGAAAAGTAAAAGCAGCTGTCACACATATTTTTTATGTAGACTACATAAAGAAAGCAAAATTTGATAGATTGCAGACACTCTCTTTGCTGTGATTGCAAACACTGCGCTTTGAGTGGCATTTTGACATCGCCATCTGCAGCTGTTTCTTGAGAAGCTGAGAATTGAACTTCTTGAGACTTGGCCTTTGTTTGGCGTATTATTTAAGCCTATTAATGACAACACAAGAGTATTTAATGTTTGCTGCTTTCTTTCACCATACTGACGCTGAAAATTATGCCACTATCTAGTGCTCGATCGATTCTCATGCAACAGCATAGGGAGGGGGGAAACGTCCGGGTATCGCAAGAACTGGGAGAAGAAAACGTCCGGGGTGCCACCGACCAGGGGGGAACGTCGGGGGGAAAAGTGTCCGGGAGGAAATGTCCTACACCCCTCTTGGGTCACCGTGTTTTGGGCAATCTGTCTTGATGGTTGAATTTTCGGGGGCAGATCTGGCGCTATGATTGGTCAGACATATTGCCACTGTGGCATTTGCCTGCAAGATTTTCACTGCAGTACGCAGATTAAAGGAAAATTTAATCAGTCTTCGCAGGATTTAACCTCATGAAATTTGGGCGTAGGACATACCCCCGAAAATTCAACCATCAAGACAGACAGCCCAGAACACAGTGACCCTGGAGTCGGGGCTATCATGCTGCAGTCCCCTGGCCGAATATACAGTGAGAAAAAATAGTGCTGTAGACATTATACAATGCTAGCTTCTTACTATGCACGATTATTGCTTGTGTTGCGCATATTACGTACCATATAAGAATAAAAACGACAAAAATTGTACCAAACTACTCAATGTCAAGGACGCCTACAGCAAAGCATATTTAAACCAAAGCGGCTAAGGCCCATGGCACACGATCCAAGTTCTCCGCCAAAGTCGCTTCATCATCACTTTTTGCCAGTTCGCCACACTAATTTACTTTAGTTTGAATTTACAATTACAGTTTACAAACTTTAAACTTTCCATATTATTCACTTTAAACGTTTCTAATTTTTTAACGTTCTAATATCTAAAACATTAAACTTACTTACCCAGTTGCTAATTTGCTATATTTCACTCTTTTATTTATCAGAACTACTAAATATTTTGTCCATCTTACTTGAGCTAAGCTCAGAACTGCTAATACTAATATCAGTTAGGAAATAAAGTGGCTGTTCATACTCCTTCCAATGTGCATCACCACACTGTTTGTTTGACTGCAGCAGTCGTCTTACTCCATTCATTTATTTAACAAGGTAGTTTAGCAATGTGTCGCAGGTGTTATGAGATCTTTATTGAAAACTTTATTGCAGTTTTCCACCGAGTGCACCACTGCGCCTGCGAAAAATTTCGTTATAAAACTGCTGTACATTAAGTGAAAGTTACGACAAACTACAAGGTCTACTTTTTTGACAAACAGCTCTACGTACACGGTGTTTCATAAAAAGGACCCCCTTTTGTTTTTTTCATAATTTACTCAAATTATGAGCAATTTACATGAAATTTTTAGCAGTTGTAGCTGAAGAAATACTAATTCAAAATATTACAACAAAATATGGCAGTTGATTAAATATTCTTTGCTAGTCGTGATGTAACGTTGACGTCATAATGTGTCACAGGTACGAACTTACTAGTCTCAACTGGTGCTGTCAGTTGCTACCCTGCTTTGATGGTGAACTTAATCTGGCTCGCTAATGAAAAATGCTTATCGTGTCAGCACTGAGCAACATGGAAACATGAAATCGAGCATCTTGTGATCCAAAAACTCAACATCTTGCAAGCTCGGTGTGATGATGCACTGTCTTGCTTGAACATGTGAAAGACCAACTATCCCCACAGACATGTAAATTCGATCTCTTTGCACGTTTTTGTGGCTGCAACGGTAAAAATTCAAATATTTAACACCAATGAACCAGATTTTTCACCATTGAAGCAGGGTAGCAACTAGCAGCACCAATTGGGATTAGCCTGTTTCTACCTGTGACACATTATAATGTCATCGTTACATCACGACTATCAAAGAATATTTAATCAACTGCCATGTTTTGTTAAAACATTTCGAATTTGTATTTATTCAGCTACAACCAGTAAAAATTTCATGCAAATTGCTCATCATTTGAGTGAATTATGAAAAAAAAACTAAAAGGGGTCCTTTTTTATGAAACACCATGTACTCATACAATTGAATATGTTAGTCATTTGGAATCATTAGCATTACCTACAACAAATATATCAAATAATACCATATGACACATAAGTAAATTTACACATTGCGAACAAATATAGACCTAAATATGCCACAAAAGCAAACACACTTCAGGTAGCTAGTTAGAAATAACAATCATCATTTAGATTCCGTGCTGAGCTCATGGAAGTCTACAAGTTAGTGTCACATTTTTTTAAAAATTTAGGTACAAAATGGTGCAAGTTAAATGGTTAAACCCAAGCCTCACAGTTCACAGCACAATAGCATAATCATACATGTCGTGCAGAATTTTCAGCAGCTCACAAGCTGAAGGGAAAACTGGCAAAAAAATCAACCAATTCTACCAAAATCATGGTAAAAACAAAGTTAAAACATTAAATGTCAATACATATAAACAAAATATCATCAAAACTAGAACAAATACTCTATAGCTGCAACAACGTATCGTACCAACATTCATCACAAGATACCCAGTAACCAGACCTGTCAACAGCAGAGAAAGGGGAGAAGTTTTCCCTGGACCCGTGACGTTTGGGAGCCCCGCCATAACTCAAGACTTATAAAGTAAACCAGAATGCACCATTTTAAAAAGCAAAACTCAAAAATTTTCTTCCACAGACGAGCCCTGCGAGAATGTTTTCCTGAATTATGGAACTTTCGTTCCCATGTACTTTCACTCACGTGAATCAAATTTCGCTCCCTGGAAATTTCGCTTCCACAACACGAATTTGGATTATTTGATTGATAAACTAATGGTATTAAGGCATTATGGCTTGTTCGTATTTTTGTACAGCTTCATTGTAGAAAAAGATGGCAGGATCTAGCAAATTTATTTATTAATTATTTTATCTTAAACATATTAAGTTTCACAAATTCTTCCTCAAACTATACTTCTTTATAAATTTTTCCTCAAAATATATTTCTCGTCAAGTTCTTACCAAAGTTCCAGAAAACGAAAGTTCCTGGGAACGAGAGTTCCAGGGAACGAAAGTACCAGGCGGGAGTAAAAGTACATGGGAACAAAAGTTCCAGTTACCTGTTTTCCGTGTGCCCTGCTGTGGCTCTCTACGTCCCTGAAGATAACACTACCATTAACAGATCCTCAGAGTCAGAACTCTGAACTAATTCCACTTTTTACAGAAAACGTACGGTAATTAAATTCCACACAAATTTCAAATAATAACTGAAAACTGTAATAAATGAATGTACGATGAGATGACATGCTTCTGAAACCATTTGAAACTTCTTGTCTGTTTTTTTTCTAAGCAAAAGGTACTCGTACTGTCACAATGTCAACTCAGGAAAGCACACTTTTGTGCCCAATATACTTCAAGCAGTAATACAGAATATACAGAAACACATGCAAAAATAGAAGAAAAAAGATCTGCACAATGACTATAATGACAATGTATCATACATGAAATTGGTAAAAAGCCAAAATGTATCATACAAAATTTCTATTAAAATAATTTGCAGTGTGGTCAACACAAGAAATAAACTAAGATATTGGACTTGACATATTTCATTGAGCTATTATTCATCTTCAATAACACATTATACAACTTGTTGTAAGATACACTGTGCAGTTATGTTAACCAACAAAACTCATCATATGCCATTACAGAGAATAAAAAATTTAAAGCGTCTAGCATGGAAAGACGTAGATATTCAGATTACAGAAGCCGCTGAAATTTGCTCCAAGTGGTCACATTCTTGGAAATATTCCCCACAGCTGCAATAAAAAACAGCCAATGAATGCATTCGTTAAACTACACATTGGTATGTGGTAAGAACACTGCTAATCGCCACAATGAAATGATCTAAAGTCTGGTGTAAACAAAATCAAAGTATCTAGAAACCCGAATACAGTGCAACTATTTTCCATTTTGTTTGACCCGTCCATTTTTCTGATTGTATTCAATGTTAGGCCACATCCTCAGAGAGATACATTTGCAGACTGCTGCAGGACGTGGCCATCAAATGATCATGGTTCACAGAAAGATGGGTTTAATAACGAGACTGACTGAAAGTAAGCACGAAACAGTAATGTCAAAGTAGATACAGGTAATCTAGCGAGTAGACGCCCAACTTTTATTTTAAAAATCCAGATAAATAAAAGGAATTTATGGCTAATATTTAAAGATTAGCCAAATTACTGTGAAAAATTAAAAACATGGCTAATACTGGCTACAGTAAATCAATTCAAAAAATGTTTCAAACGTCAAACGCAACCGGAAACACATAGTTAATCTTAGTTATTTGGATAGTAAGCGTTATATGGCTTTGCCTGTGCTTTCATATGCCACCAGTAACATTGGTGGCTTCGGTGAATATCTTAAATACAGCAATAATCACAGGACAGAACCATGAGTAATTCCGTTGAGGCATGCAGCCAGTGACACCGGTTGGCATCATTTTAGTAAATCCTTTGGGGGGAGAGGGGAATCTTGCTCTTTTCTGCATCCCTTCCCTTCACTCCCCTTTCCTCTCTTCCCCTGCCCTTTCCCCTACCTCAGCCCTTTCTTCTCCCTCATAACCTCAGTCCTTCTGTTTTCCTTCCCACTCCTGCCCTTAGAAGTAGGTTTCTTAAAATACAACTAAGAGGTCTGGGACAGCGTTGTAATCTCCCACAACGTGGTCTGGGGCAGTGAGCCAGCCGAAATCGGATTTAGTGCAGTTCAGCCTTGAAAAGTGACATGTGGTGGCAACAATTTAAATGATTTTCCTAAGAATCAACTGACCAAATTTCATACAGTTTACACAGTACAGACCAATCGGGTATCGAAAGTTTTTTGTAGTTGTTTACTCACTCAGGGAAAAAATTGAAATCACAAATACTTGAGGGGTCCATAGACCTCTCCAGACCTCTCCCCCCCTTAAATGACGCCCTTGCACTCAGCAAACTGTTCAAACCAAGTCACAAGTTTTCAGAATTTAAAACTGTTGCTGAATCACAAACAGAAGCACAATTTTGTACTTTCTACATCTGTTTTTAGTACCGGTATAGAATGATTTTATCTCAGTAAAAAAATTGAAAATCTGTATAAAATTTTTTCAACAGATTTACGGTGCAGAGAAATTCGGCAGTGAATTCAGCTATCTGCTATGGTCTGGGTCTTTACTAGTGAGTGGCAAATTAAGCACCTTGAGACCGATGCCAAGCAGAATGGCGATGATCAGAATAGGAAAGAAGGACAGCAATACTTTGTCTGATTTCGGAGTCTTCTTCAGCAGCCATGACAACATGCCCGTCTTCCTGTCTGTGTATGGAGGATATCGGACACTACACATCAGCATTACCAGCAGCTTTTAACTGAATGCACTATCTTGAGCTAACTATGCCATAATCACAGCTTAAAAGTTTACTTCTGTTTGCCTTGCTGCAATGTTAATGCTAATTTGTAGCTTATGAAAAAATACAAATTTTTCTGGTTCCAAACTAGATCTGAAGGGTGGCTGGCTGGTAGCACCAAAATGGGCCAGCTCCGAAAAATGCAGTATTCCACAGCATCAAACTGGCAATACCTGTGCGATACAACGACCATCTTTTTTTAGTAATTAATTTAAGAAACATCAATGAAACTAATGCCACATATGTATTGTGTATTGTTCACTGTTGCTGCATTTAAAACATGACAAACTTCAAGTGGGCAAGTGCACAACCACACATATGTAAAACTTTTGTAACCAATACAAGACAAAATTTTTCGTGTGAAGGGAGAAGGGATAGACCTATGATGCATATTACATCACTACATACTAATTAATCAAGCTTCTTTCTGGACAAGACCTCAAAATTACCCAAATCTAACAATGTCAAAAGATGTCACCAATAGCTCAGAACCTAAAAGCATGGAAAGACAATCTTGAAATATGTCTCGGAAACGAACAGCAGCATTTTGCTACATACTCGTTGAGTCGTTCCATGTTCTGAGCACGCAGAAGGCAGGCACGCTTGTGAGAGAATGTATCGAACGAGAACTTGCCGTGATAACCACCGATGCCACTCCGACCGACGCCACCAAACGGAAGTGTTGGCACTACACAACACATCACCAACCCCACAGTGCTCAACCGGCCCCATTACTTAACGCAGCTCTGTACAAACTCACTCTGACTTGTGCTTACACACTGCTTTCTTTATCTATCAGTAACATTACACAACGTTTTGAAAACTTCATTATCCTCACATTTATAAAGTTTCGAAAAAAAATGTAAGACACATTAATGCGTTAAACATTGGTAGTGTAGCTGTCAAGCAATTACTTTTTTTAATCACGTTAATCGCGTGACTAATTATTTTAATCGTTTGTTAATCATGATGTTAACACACATTTTGTTTCTTATGCTGATGTTGTAGGTAGCTGCCAGCAAATGACTGAAGGCCGTTTTCAATGTCTTGCTGTTTATAACCCATCTACAAGATGCGACCGCAGTCGAATTTGCCCTCAAATGATTAAATTTTGACAACTGGCATCAAATGATCAAAATCAGCTGTTGCTGTTTAATGGCTGCATTAGAAGATTGGAGTAGTGCTGCAACTGTAATGCAATTAGTTCAACTTTGAGTGGTTCCTATTGTATAATGGGACTCCAGCTTCACACAGTTTGTGTTTAGAAATACATTTTTTACAGCATTAACTTCTTTGACAGTGACTAGTTCCTTAACACACTGACTAACATGTTAATTCAACAGCCCTAGTCGATAGCAGACTAAACAACATTGCATATATACTCTCCAGTCTTCATCAAATAAATCCATTTTCTACAGCCATTCTATGTTGAGCTAATCATCATCTTTCGGTAATTATTATAGCACTACTCTATTATTGTACAAGGGTCATTCGATGAATAAGTTTACAAAATGGCACCATTCCATCAATTCCTAAAATGACAAAAATCCAAAATATACAGTTTGTGAGGAATTTCATTCAGAGTGCAATCTGTGAGTTTCATTATGATGACGTCACTGTGGCGTCATTATGATGATGTTACTGTGATGTCATTTATAAACATTAAATACGGCGACGTTCACACTGAAATTATCCTGTAACGAACAGTGTGCCATCATTGTCATTTTATGGGCAAAAGGCTGAATGCAAATCAGATTCTCTCTGCTATGCATGCAGTGTATGGCAACAAGTGTTTTACGAAGCCAACAGTAGGCTACAAGTCTGGTGTAAGAAAATGCTAGGTGAGCAAAAATTTGCATCAGATACTGAGGTGCAATCAGTCGTTTGTCAGTAGCTAGAACAGCAGCCAGCATCATTCTTTGAATCGAGCATTTAGAATCTTGTTGACAGATAGAACAAACGTTTGAATAAACTTGGACTATATGCTGCAAAGTGAAACAATAATGTTTAACATTTAAAAGGTGACATTAACTTAGCTAGATTACCGGTAGAGAAAATAATACAGAAATAAACTGTGTTCTATTAACAGATGACGTCACAATGATGGCGTCAGCATGAAAAAAAATTTTCACATAGGTTCAAAATTAAATTTCGAAAAAAACGTATATTTCAGACTTTTAATATTTTAAAACTTAATAGAATGCTGACATTTTGTAAACTTACTTATCGAACGACCCTTGTAGCAATAGTTCTTACATGCTGGATGCGATTTGTCATACAACCAACGTTATACACACAATGGCCAGTTCAGCGTTCACAGCACAGCAGGCATTAGACAAACATGATCTAACTCACATGACGGATGCATCAAAGTGTCGTTGACAGTAACACCACCACTTGAAGTGTTTGTGAGTATCCTGTCTACCACCGGCTTGTTGTTGGAGAATATGTACATGGCCAGCGGCTTGTCCCTACAAGCCAGCAACAGCCAAATAAACACTCAATACCACATCTAACACACGATGGCATAACAAGTGGAACATACGTGCTTTACACACATTGGGAATCGACGAGCATTCAGACAGTTTGGGAAAAATTAGCCTTGATCACTGCAGCAAAGGGTGTTCATGTTGAATGCCAAGTTTAATATTAGATTAAGGCTAATTTTTCCAAAGCTGTCCTATTCGATCTACATAAAGCATATTACATGGACACAGTCAGGTGATCAGGTGGACGTCAATCAAACATTGGTCAGTCGTATGTCAGTTGCAGCTTATGCCGTTTTAGTTGACTTTACATCATACTACGTTGATATTTTACATCATGGACACAACGCATTCTTGGAAATATTCTTTTTTCTATCACTGTATGGTGGACAAACATTTTCAAAAAGCACTTATTTACAACATCAAATCAACAATACAAAAATTACCATAATAATTTATTTCACGCTTACAATTTCACTCGCATACTTGAAGCAGAACACTATTGGGTTTACCTGTCATTTAAAATGTCGATCACTTCATCTACATTCTTGACAGTGACAAAAGGCAGAACTGGACCAAATATCTGAATATAAAAACATGATTATTTTTGCTCTAATATAATTAACTAATTAAATAAGTACAACAAAGTAAGTATGTAAATAAGTAAGTTACCTTTAATTAATGATGCACATGCTTATGTTGTACAAGTATCAGAACTGCACAAGTATTTAACATAAAACAGATGAAACACAACCAACAAGTAAAACACATGCAGGTAAAGACATAATGATATACAAAAGAATATAAAAGCTACTTAAAAACAGCCTTTGTGAGAACTGATTACACAAATAGTTTAACCGATTACCTGTAGCAACACTGATAACATCAGTAAATAAGTAACAGGCAGTAGCAAGTTAGCAGCAACATGACATTCAGTAGAGTGAATAGAAGTAAATGGCAGTTATTACAGCATGATAAACCAGAAACATATGTCAGCCCAAAGCCAACATATGAGGCAGCCAAAACCATGACCTTTGACCTTTTCAGCTAAAAACTGGCACAACTGATACTCTTCCCTGAGAAATGCTCACACCAGTTTTGCTTGCTATATGCCTTATTGTTTCAAATTAGGTGTCGTAAAAGATGGACAAACAGAAAGATAAACAGATAAGCAAGACTCAGAGCATGGCCCAACTGGATGGCTGCATAACGAGCTGAAATAAGAGGACAGAGACCTGAACTAACCTCATCTTTCATGATGGAGTCCGAGAGCTGAACGTCGACAAGCAGGGTAGGTGAGATATAGTTGGTCTTTTCATCCGTTACACCACCGACCGCCACCGTACCACTAGTGGCCTCTAGCAATGACTTTATGCGACTAACAACACATGCAACATACTTATTAATTCATTCAGTGATTTTCACTGAACCAAAATAATGATTCTTCCGATTGACTTCACAGAACCACAGTGATGGTGGCGCATAAAAATGGAATAATGCCCACGCAGAAATTTGCTGAGGTGTGGTTCTGGAAATGATTAGTCTCGATCACTGCAGTCAAGTGTATACGTACAACACATTATACATTAGTTTTCTGAATATGCACAATGTACGTACATAGTATAATAAAAGAAATATTGCACTTTATTTGTGGAACACCCTGTAATGGCCCCTATACTGAAATTTTTAGTTCTTGCTTGATGGCCTACTTTGACACAGTTATTTAAGGCTACAACAATTACAAAAGTAAACATTAGCAAACAGTTACTACAACTCTTTACTAGCTGAACTCATGGCAACAGAAACACACTGAGACCAAAAAAAATCAAATAGGTATATAATTACACCAGAGCACTAATTTTCATGAGTTATTAAGAAAGTTAACTTTTACAAAACAACCGAACATACAAACGGCTGTTAGAACTCGTTACTTACTTGAAGTGATGGCTATTAACAATGCGTCCAAAGCTGTCTGAGGACTGTGGGTCGTCGCCATAGAATGACTTTAGAATGCTCTTGCAATGCTCCACAAGTGGACCCTACATTTCAGTTTGCCACATCAAGATATTTAACTGCATTTTTTTCTAAATGCTGAATAATTGCAGTTTTATTACAGAACACACAATAACACATCAAGTTTTTTTTAGTAATTTCAATGAGCTACTAAAACATGAAATTATAAATAATATGAAATGTCATGATGGAAAAATGCTTAACAGTGTAAATATCAACAATTAAACCTCAAAACAGAGCTTTTTTATGATCTCAAGCTTATGTTCATTAGTGATTCTTTAAAAAATGACAAATTCTGAAGATTCTCTGTTCAGATAATGGACACAATAAGTTTGTCATGACTAGAATGAGACTAATTTCTCTGAGTGGGGTTAAATTCCGAGATAAAATCAGCTGACAAAGAGACTGTACATGGTCAATGTTATCAACTGTATGACAATTGCTAGTGTTTTAAACACACTCAGAACAGAGCTAGTACTTTTGCTTAGCTAACCGAGTAAATGCAATTAACTTTGGTAAAATTCTAGGACTACGACATTTGTTCAAAACTTTCCAGGACCGCGTCTGGAAATTTTAATGCACAAATTCCATGACCTTCTGGGATTTCCAGATCTTATACGAAAACTTCAAGCTGTGCACAATGCTGCAACTTGCCTGTACTTCTGGCGTACACATCACGTAGTCCGGTGCAACGCATGTCTGACCACAGTTGATGAACTTGCCCCACATCAGCCGACGAGCTACAAGCTGAAGATCACTGGTGTCATCGACGTACACTGGGCTGTGCAGTATTACACACACGCACACAAACACACAAATCACATCAAATCAGCATTTAATGGAATGTTGCGGCCAAAAGACTGCATTATAGAAATACAGCTGCTGTTGTATTCTGCCCTACGAGCAGGTTTTCGTTTGCCATCGACGCCACCTTGCCCGCTCTTGTGCCAACTCCTTGAGTTGTGAATAATCCATGTCCTCGTCACTTGTCTCCAGTAGCCAGCTCAGTAGCATTTCTTTTGGTCTCCCTCTTCCCTTCTTCCCTGGCAGTCGACCTTCCAACACTGTGCTCACCAAAGAACCATGTTGCAACAACCTCTTTTGTCTAGTCGTCAGTGTGTTTATGAGGTCTCTCCTTGTTTCAAAACAAGTAAAATAAAGCATAATAAACTGATAAAATACACTATTTTGACAATATAATAATATGCAGAATCAATAAAAAAACATGCTCAACAGATTTATTTGATTGCCCTAATCAGACACTAGCCACTAGCCAATTTCTTTTTGAGCATTTTGCTGAAAATGGCATGACTTAGCGATGCATGGTTGCAAAAACATGTTGCCGTAAACTTTGTGCCACTTTTTTCTAGACCACACTGTAGTATATCCATCCTATCAAAGGAAACAAAACCACATGTTCCGACCTTTTGCCACCAAGCTCCAAGGTGACGGGAGTAAGGTTCTTAGCCGCAGCCTCATAGACAATCTTGGCGACCTGAGAATTACCAGTGTACAGAATGTAGTCAAAGCGTTCTTTTAGCAACTCGGTTGACTCCGCCACACCGCCATTGACAACACGTATGCAGTCCTGCATGTACAGTAGACAACAGTTGCACACACTAATCAGTCCTCATGCTCACTGCTTTTAACTGGCTAATTTAATTTAGTTTCTATCCTTTGATTCCTAAGACCCTTTGGTATCAATTAAAGCTACTCCTAAAAAATCTATAATGGTGCACCAGCTGGCAGTGAAACTGTAAAAAAATAACCTATGTTCAGTCACTGCGAAAAGATTAACAGGCTAGGAAAAACCATCATTAACAAATGCATGTGCACTATTTGAATAAAATAAAATTCCATTTAAAACACAAATATTACACAAAAAGGCACATGAAGCCATCTTACTATAATGCGCGGAAAGTTTGTCAGTTTGTTTGTTTGTCCATCTGTCATACCCATCTGGAGCCTTCAGTGTTGCACACTTACGGACCCTGACCGCAGCATTCGAGTCCTTGAGCCTTAGGTACATGCACACCCTCTTGTCCCCACCTCCACCCACGAGCAGCCTGAGAAAGGGCTGAGTTGCCAGCCGGCCATCAGTATAGTGCTCAGCGCTGCGTGTAGCGATCTGTGGTGCCATCTGGCAGTCACTTAAAGGCCTTCCCACCCGTAGGGCAGGTACTTTGCTAATTATTATGAAGCCATAACATCTACCACAATTGCTACAGACAAACTACACTAAGTGCAGCCAAGTGATAAATTCATTCACTGGCAATGCAACGGAGTGGATGCAGATTGCAGACCTTGTCAAGATATTCTGAACACAATCTCTCTAGAATTTGTGCTGTATGCTCCGACACTTCAGACGGCTTTAGAACAACGCAATTGCCTGCAAGTTAACACAATGAGTCAAGCGACAAACTACAGCCATTGGTCTTTGCTTATTCTTAATCCACCAACATCGCCTTCACATATTAATGGACTGCACAAAAAATAACCAGGTCAGAAACACTATGTAAGTCTACTTAAACAGAGAGACAGATGTCCAAGGAAAACTTTGTCGGCTTAAGACAAAAAAAAATATCAAAAGTTCAATGCACAAGTCAAAAAATCTTTTTTTAAGCTAAGGCAAGTTTACACTGAATAATGGCCACTAAAATGCTGAAAAAATAAGCTGCCTACCTGCTGCAATAGCACCAACCATTGGACCAAGCGTCAACTGCACGGGGTAGTTCCAAGCGCCCATTATTAGCACAACACCAAATGGTTCAGACTTGATGTACGCTTCATCCATCATTGTCAGCAGGTCTTTAGACACCTACATACATAGATTAATAACCAGTTAGTCAATGGCAACTGCATGGTTGGCTGGCACATGCCAGTTAGACAGCTGATACAAAATCATACAAAGTGAAACAAGAAAAGCCCAGCTAACGCAAAAGGGAACACGCAATAGCGGTGCATGGTCGCACGCTAGTGATCCGTAGACTTCATCCGTACAGCTTTCGGCAACAGTTTCAAAGAAAGCCCAGTAGAACAAAATCAATCACTAGAAATTTGGGGCAAAGCCCAACGTGAGTCCACCCGGCACCCTAAGTCCGATTGGGAGAAATTAGAGGGGGGAGGTAAAATTTTCCCGGCATCAAAGTCACGTGGCCCGAACTCAAATGCATTGGCATACGCCGAACGCGCATTGTCGACTTAGGGTAGGTCAACGTG
>Ga0209367_1003685_pt1 | contig 20932 bp, 15 predicted proteins | sample WorMetLIZISLAND2_FD_187412 | JGI IMG/M metagenome (GOLD analysis project Ga0209367, IMG submission 187412) | Marine gutless worms symbiont microbial communities from Max Planck institute for Marine Microbiology, Germany - Olavius geniculatus... ...
GTCAGACCGATGGAGAATGTAGGAGTAATAGTGTCCTCCGCTAGCTTGGCCACTATGTACTACAACGCCAATCAGCTGGTACTTGGTTGATCCCGCCTCCGACTTTTCCTCACCTTCTTCATTCTCATCCGCAATCACTTCACCTGACATAGAGAAATCTTAGCTTTACGATTCTTAAAGGCGCATATAGAGTGACGTAACAAAACTGAACTGACACGGTTTAGTTTTTGACAAACTGACCAATGAGTAAGCAGGTAAAGCCTATTTCTGTTTAGACAATCCTATCCATCTGTACTTTTGTCGTGACTTGCGCTTTTACCTTGTGGTCCTAGCAGTTTTTTTTACTTAGGCCACGTTAAAAATCTGTAATGTAATGTAATGTATTGGTCATTGGTTGACGCATACACGAGAGTACACACATAGTTACCGACGCCGTTAGACGGTGCAACTTTAATGCATTACCGCTTGCCGATTGGTCAGTTCATCAAAAACTAAACCATGTCAGTTCAGTTCAGTTTAGTTACTTTGCTCTGTATGCACCTTAACACTGCTACACTCAGACAACAAATTTCAAAATTGTACACACACACACACACACGAATGCACATATAGTACTTTTTTCTATCGTAACAGTTAGATCTGAAATATCAGTAATGACAGAGCAGTGGTACATGAAATTTTTCAGGTCTAAGCCATCACAACATGGTCTTATTATGGGCCAGCAAGCGAACCTTGTGATACAGTAGCTGTTAGATGGGAAATTTAGTCACTGAAAACACATCAGGCGATTGACAAAACCCAAGAATAAACAGGTCAAATAGGTTTAAAAAGTTCTGAATATTAGCACTGGGGTAATGCAAAAATACCACTATTAACACTGCAAAGTGTTACAAACCTTTAAGGCACAATAACAAATTTGCAAACTGAGAATAAGTTGAATAAATAAAACAAAAAAGTTTAAACAATAGCCCTCACGTTTAGCCATAGTACTAATACAAAAAATATTAATGTTAAAATTGTCAACTGCCGACATTGGTACAAACCTTCAAGTTTAGCAAGGCCCTGAACTGTATATGGCACCATATCCAGCTGCCTCGGAAATTCAAAGTAGTCGTTAAACTTAACAGCACACTCCCTATGCAAAACACACACCACAGTAAGCAAATGATCGTTGAAATACATAAGAAAAAACCTGTAACACAATGTGGCTGCACATGCACAAAAAAAAATTAAATAAAATCCTACGTAATATGTTTATCAGAACCAAAAATGTCGCAAAGAACTTCCGAGTGATGCATTGTATTTATCTTACTCTCTCATCAATTTTTCTTTAATCGGCTCATTGTTGGTCAAGGCAGTAAGCTTAAAGAATTGCTGTAAGCAACCCGTTTATCCATCCATCCATCCATCCATTGTTTTATTATAAGCTTTATGCACATTAAGTCGTCACTGTAACAGAGAAAAAATGCAAGTCCCTTTCTGTGCTCAACAAACAGCATCAATGAATAAGATGATAGAACAAATTCTATTTCACATACCTTTCCCAGTCGTAGTCAAATCTCTTGAGCTGTATTGCAAGAATGGGTGGCAACTTCTTGATACACAATCTCTTCACCGTGTCAACCTATCATCGACAAAGGTTCCAACATCAGAGATGAATGGTAAAATCCCAGAATTCAACAGTACCAATAATGGCAAGAGCTGGCTTGGTGGTGCAACGGTAATGCCAAACTTACGATAGAGAGGTCATTGGTTTGATGCACTATCAAGTGGTTAATACTTGGATAAGGTGACTGCCTGCGGACAAGTAAACCATCTAGGTATATAACCAACACCATGGTCAACTCAGCCTTCCATCCCTCTGGGGTAGGTAAATCGAGTACCGGCCTGTCTGGCTGAGATTAAGGTGAGGTGCGTTTACCTGTGTTGAGTGGCAGCTGACAATGTGTGATGCCATATGGCAGGGGATGCTCCGTAGCTCTATGGCGGGTTCCCTACAAAGAGCTATACCACCTTTAACGTGTTTCCAATTTTTGCTACCGCTATTGCTATAATTTACTTCCTTGATGTCAGGAATCATAAGCATTTGTATTAAAATTTACTGATGCCATCACTTTCTAGCAAAGTCTCAAAGCAAATTTTTCCTACTGATAATATACTACAGCACACTGCTGCATTAGTTATAACGATAATCTGTTAAAGACAAAAACCTGACAAAAGGTCATATTCTACAATATCAGTTTTGAAAAAAAAACAACCAAAATAATGACATTTTGTAACTGTGAACTAACACTTCACAAAACCAACCGACCTTTTTGTTGCACTTCTCGCAATGGTAAGCATTAGCACCTTCAAGAAGATCGCCTTTCACGTACTGTTCCAACGACTCGAGAAGGTTCTGCTGATTGCGGATATCAATGTTCAACACTGTGAAAGGCTCCTCACGCGAATACCTGCCACACAGAACACAACGTCTTTCACATGAACTGTATGGTCACAACTAATGACTACAATCCCAGGATTGAATTCTCAATCCCAGGATCCATGACTGAGAAATTTGTAATCCTGAAATCCCATTTCAAGATTAGACTTACAGATTAGTAGTTATTTTGGCATCTACAATAAATTTACTTCATGCATAAAACGTAGTAAACTCGTACGGAAAGTATGTCAGAACGATATAGAAAATGATCGTGACTGTCAAAATACAAATTACAGTGCACACCAAAGAGCAATACTCTAGAGCGCATAAAATATATTATTTATTTGACCTCTAGTATCATTTTTTATCATTTAACATTCGAAAAAAATGCAATTTTTAGGAATTTTTGTAATCCCAAAATCTCGGGATCGGAATGCCGCCAATCCCCGGGATTCGGGATTGACAAAAAACGGCCGGGATCCCGGAATCCTGAGATTTAAGATCCCGGGATTCCAATCCCTAGTCACAACATGCATCACATCAGCACCAATGACTGTGTCACGCATTTAGCTGTATCCAAGAGTTGTAAATACAAAGTGTTAACGAACAAGAAATCTGAGCTAATGCTCATAAGATGCACGAGAACCTATAGCAATTCTTGTTCGCAGGTTGTCTTGATCCATGTACGTCAATTTCATCGCAATTCACTTTTTGCGCAGCCAAAAATTGCCAAAAAATCACTAAAAAACCCCCTACTTTTGGGGTTCAAGGTCATTCAAGGTCATCAACATTGATACCACTAAAAAGCACGTCACCAGTGCTTGTTGTGATAAGCAGCATGTCTGTGCATATCTGCATGTGTTTTCACACCAGACAACTCAATGTTACTCAGCAAGAAATACACATGATACCAAATACACAGTTTATTACACACCACTAACTACAGTAATTATCAGCACTTCCTAAGTGAGAAACTAAAGATGAGAAATGTAAAAACACCGAATAAGCATGCAGCATTACCGATGTGGGCAGTCTTTGCAGATCTTCTGGTCAGCAAATGATCCACCGAGCACACGAGTCAGTATCGGTGTGTAGCCGAGTGCCTTTAGCGCCTCATCCAAGCTGTCGACCAAACTGTTGAGAAACTCCAGGGCATCGTGCTGTTCACGCAGGTTCACCGGCTCACCTTGCAGCCTGCAGCCACGACAAACACAGCAGCAAATGAATATATGAGTAATGATTGCAATCCCAGGATTGAATTCTTAATCCTGTGATCCGGGACTGAGAAACTTGTAATCCCATGATCTCGAGATCCTATTTTTGGGATTAGGCTAGCAGACTGCTCGTTACTTTGGTATCCACAATAAGCTAATTTTATGCATAGAATGTCATAGGCTCCTACAAAAGGTAGACGATACACGAAATGTAGAGAGTGACTGTGACTGTCAAAATACAAATTACAGCGCACAGCAAGAAGTAGCGTGCATGAAATATTTTACTCACTAGACAGCTAAAACTGTTACTTGTATCATTTAACATGCAAAAAGGTACAATTTCAAGTAATTTTTGTAATCCTGAAATCCTGGGATTGGGAATTCAGAATTGGTAAAAACAGTTGAGATCCTGGGATCCTGCGATTCGAGATCCCAAAATTGCAATCCCTATATGTGAGTAAATAAATGTATCACGATTACAATTTTTTGCAACTTCAGTGCTTGTGATATACATGCAATGCCATAAACTACACACCAAAAACAAGAACAGCACAATAAGCTAGGACACTTGTTAAAAAGTTCGATTTAAGACAGACAAATGGTAAAATCACTAATAGAAAATATCATCAGTTTGCTTTCTAAAAAATATTCATGCTGTATTCCTTTTTATCAGGTTGTGATGAGTAACAGCAGACATTTTCTATGACGAAAAAGACCTGCAAAAAAACCAACATCAACTCTATATTCAATACTTGTATCACGTTTAAGAGTTTGAGGAAAACATTAATTCTTCACTCGCACACTAAAATCTCAAAGGAATGACTTAACAACATTGCTAGTAAAATGGCACTCACTTCAGGCAGTGCATACTGACTACATATACTGACAATTCAACAATAAATCAATAAGCCAACCTCTTCCATTCATGGTCATGATACCAGCGCTAATGTACTAGTCAATCTTTGGCCTTAATGCCAATTTCTACTTTACAGCCATCAACGGCTTCACAGCCATTTATCTATGGCTTCACAACCATCCACGGCTTCGGAGCCGTTTACTGCAACCTTATGGTTACATTCGGGGATGCACATTGGGCTGTATCATTTCAGCCCAATGCGCATCCCCGAATGTAAATGATACAGCCTCAGCGCTGGGCAGGTGTAACAGCCTGCCTGCCTGCTCCGAAGATAAGATAAGCTGACCTGTTTCACAGCAACAGCGAGCATCGGCAAACTAACCTGAAGTGTTTCCAGAAGCCCTTCGGCACGTAGAACTGCAGCTTGCTGCCGGCCAGATGTGCAAATATGCACTGTACGTACTTCAACACCTTGAGGTTGTAGTCCTTGCGTTCGTCCGTCTTGATGACTGACTTTTCAACCGATGACGACTGATCATCTTCCACCAGATTCTCCGACGTCGACTGATGGCAAACATTCATCGGAACAGATGGTTTAGTAGTGTAGTGGTAGGACGTCACATTTATGATCAACAGCTCATGAATTCAACTTCCGATCGGGTCACCATCAAGTGGTTACTACTCAGCTAAGTGATAACCAACACCAATGTCAATTCAGCCTTCCATCCCTCTGGGGTAGGTAAATTGAGTTCTGGTTTGTCTGGCTTGGATCGAGGCGGGGCACATTCACCTGTGTCGAGTGGCAGCCAACATTGTGTGATCCCATATGCCAGGTGACACTCTGTAGCTCTGTGATGGGTTTCATATTAAGAGCTATACACCACCTTTACCTTTTATCTCTTATAACAAATAATGTGTCAAAAGCTTTCAAAGTATGCCTTAACCAATCACTCAATGGATCAAGTCTATGTAATACAGACACTATGAATTTTACAGATGACGATATAACGATTATAGTAAAAAAACTTTCATATTTAACAAACCTACATAACGGCGATATGAGTTGACACCCATAAATGGCAAAAATATTTTTAGGGCAAAACTGTCATGTGTTCCAGAGTGGCCCTTACAAAACTAGCCATCATGAATACTTAAAAAATACTACTGATACCTAAACAAAATACTGTTTAGATTACCCTTACGAAACCGACGTGAAATAGATGCTAAGCTAACTAAAAGCCAATTGAGAGAATGCATATCTTCGATAAGTAAGTTTTTACAAAAAGTAATTTTAACGCAATCAATCAATGCAATGTCGGCACTATAAATTTTACACATGATGATATGACGATGTTAGCAAAGCATGCTAAAAAGACAAAAGGTAGTTACAATATCTGATACTTCATTTTCCAGCTTGTCGTCCATTTCCTCTGTCTCAACTGACTCATCTGCGGCTCCTTCAGCCGTCAGAATGTAGTCTCGAATGCTGCCAATCATGAACAGCTAGAAAACACCACACATCGCAAATCATTCGCACTCAGACACGGCTTGTGAAAAAGGTAAAGTCTAATACTAGCGCTTCTTATATAAGATGGACTCAAGACCAAAACTGCTTTTACAATCTCGGAAGCGGGAGGTGATTGGCATGAGCTAATGAAACCGCAATGCCCTATGCGGCCATCCAATGCCTGCATCAGTGAACAATATTCGACCTACCAACATACCACTGCCTCAATCAGCCACACTAGGCCTTCACTCCACAGCCTGTAAGCTACTACTCATTTCCCGTCCCATGGAGGGTAGGAAGCTGAGTTGGCCTGAGCACAAAGTAGGTTAGCAACTTGCTCAAGATAGTACTCTGTGGCTGCAGGTCTAAAACTGTGGAGCAGTTTTCCAACTCATCTGACATTATCTAGCAGTGACTATCAACAGTGACTTAAATGGCTGCTAAAACACTTTTTGTTCACATGTTGAGATCGATCGAGACACACTGTGACTCTTAAATCTGCACCTTTAAAGTCTTCTTACTCACATATTTACCAATGTTTACAGCAAATCACCTAACTGCAAAACAGCTCTAGGAACATAATCACCTCAAAGTATGGCATGCATTGTTATGAAATTTTCCAGTATGTGAAACTAGATATAGTGCTGACACTTTATGCAGCTATCTAGTGCAACACTGTATATAATAACAACTACTTACATAGTACTTACATTAGGGATGGTGCCACCATTTTTTAGCAATATCACACTGACACTCACTTGTTACACTGGCCCTGCCACCAATGGAATCACGAGAATTTCAAACTTGGCCTTCCCTGAAGACTCAATTAACACAGCAAAACCTAAAAATGGCCACTCAAATGCTTCTGGTCCATATATAATACAAATACAACTCATAAGCTGCAAACTGTGTAAGATGAATGAGCAAAAAAAGCCAAATTGCGAAAACCTGCTGCGTGACTGAATTCATGTAGCATGTAGCCCCGGCATTCTTGAGGCCAACGAAGCCTTTAACTGGACGAGGCCCCACGGGCGGAATGTACTCCCATTCAGTCAGCGACTGCTCGTTGCCTGTATCATTCAATGGCACCAGCACCAGAAATCAGAATAATAACAGCTAATAACAGATAATTTCTAATATGCTGTAGTATGTTGGAAATTATCATTGCTATAACTGCTATTATTCTGTAGTATGGTGATTTGGTGATATCTTTACAACTGTGCTGCAGCAAACTGCTCAAGAAAATCAAATAAACACAGACTGCATGACAACAGAGCCAATATCAATTCAATATATAGGTTCTTGTACTGGACACACTGAGCACAATTTCTCCCAACTCAGGACAATGGAATGGGCTTTGCATGAACCACAAACTTGCCTTAAAGATGCAGTGGTCAATATGCTTTCAAAGAGCTAAGTTCCTAGCAGCATAAGAAAGAATAATTAATTTAATTAACATATAAGCAACTGCTTTGCTAAAAGCTCATGACTCTGATGTACCGTTGCAAAATTATAGTGCGGTAAACTTTGTGTCATTTTTCTAGACCACCCTGTACAATGGACCACAAGAAAATCTGCAGGCAGTTCTATGCTCTTTGATATCTTGATAATGCAATGCAGTGGCTTCAAAACAATTCAGCTGAACGATCAATACCAGTTTCACCAGTATTCCATCACACCTAATAATCATCCTTAAAATATTGCTATTAAATGGCAGAAAAAAGCAGTAAACTGCACTAAAATTTATTCAACATAAACGTCCTCAAAAGATGAAAATATGTAAATATTTAAATGTAAATACGTAAATATTTGCAGAATCCAGTACAGATCATCTTCAATACAAAAATGAGTAGGGAAGGATAAAGCTAAAAAATGTTTCTAATGCAGCATACAAGTCCACACATGACGTTACTCAACTCTGAAAAAAGGACGTAAACAGATGTTGCAGAATAAAACTATCGGCAAAAGACAGATGCACAGTGCAGACCTGAGGAATAGAACATGGCGGAAATCATGTCACTGAGCGCACGCAGGTTGGACAGACAGCCAGTGACGAGCGAGATAAGTAGGTCAAACGTCGCCATGATGGTAGCGGGTGATGAGCAGACAGGGACTGCCTGGTCCAGCTGCTGAATGTCACCCTGATTCTTACGACATTGTAGCAGAACCTTCGATGCCGTGAACACAAAGTCCTCTACCAGCTCCTGAATATCACACTCGGCTGTTACAAGCTATGCTGTTACCAGCTATACTAATCAGCAACAAAGATTCCGACTCATATGCTATGTTCTAGTTTCGTTTAACCAGCATACCAGCTATACTAATTATATACATGTTAAAACATGTTACAGTTTTGTTTCAGTGCAGCCTACCTTCCAGACATATTCCAGGCCAGGTTAACCTGAAGACAGCCAGTAAGTAACAGGACTTTGCTCTTCCAGCATTGGAACAGTGCAACATGGTCCTGTAGTGCTTCTGCACTATGTATCATGATATTCTTATTGTGTGACAATTATCTGATGATTATGATAATGAGACAAAACAAACTGTCAATCTGCAAAATGCTAAACCCATCCATGAAATTTCTGAGACCAGTGACATACAGCCATTCCAATTTTGCACATACTTTTTTTTTACATTATTTTGCATTACATTACATTACAACTTTTTAACGTGGCCTAAGTAATAACTGCTATGACCATAGATAACTGCAATGTGGCTCCAAGACCCAACAAAAAATTAACTGCAACAAACATTCCTCCAGATCATTTTCGACGCATTGACCATTTGACAGTTTTTCCATGCTAAAGTTGATGTCAGATGTGACGCAGGCTGAAGTTAACCAAACAAACCAATAACAGACAAAAACTCTACAGATGTGTAAATAGCTTTTAATATCAGCATACTAACAACGAGAAAAACGCAAGATGATAATTATGCATATAAAATATAGATTGTCTAATGTCTAGCAATAAAAAAAGACCTTTATGAGTCCGCAGCCGCCATTCTCGGCACCAATGTAAAAGCGTTTCTGCACCGACTGCATTGCAACCAGTTCCTTAGTGATGCCAAGATGACCTTCCAGTAAACAGTCATCCATCTGCATCACTCCATTTGTCATCACCATCTCCTGATACATACAATTAAAGGCCAAGTCGCATCAGTTTACGTAACTGCTATAAAGTGCTAATTGGCTCAATCAAATGTAAACAAATGTGACAAAACTGTGATGTCACAAACAACTATTAGCATCAATGTGGCGTTTGACAGAATGTGAATGCTAGCAGCATCAATGGAGCGTAGTACAGGGCGAAAAGACTGCTTGCAATTGCATCTCAAGATGTCACTGTCATACCAAAGTAGGTTGACTGTATACCCTTTCTGTTGCACCAATCGCGGACAGATTCATACTTTCGCTTCCGGAATGCAAGCGAGTTCCCGTCTCTCAGTGTGTGCTGCATCAACGCTACAGCCAGCTCATGGTGTGAAACTTTCTGGCACGCTGCAATATATGCTATAAACAAAGCGTAGTAAGCGATGTCATCATTTTGTTCGCACAACATTATTTTGATTAAAATGTATGTAAAGCGATGTTTTTATTTCAACTGATCAGCATATTATTAATTAGCATTACATTCTACACATATTGAGCCAATATCATTTTTTGTGAAACTTGGCCTTTAACTACTCGATGCTTATGCCAACCAAACATGGCAAAATGTGAGAAGGCAATCCACACATTCTGTCAATCAGACACTAAGACTATAACACACTTGTTGTCCAATGCAGTAATAAAACATTCATCAGCTCTCTCTCTCATTCCCAGTCAAGGGAGCGGGTCACTGCCCCAATCCATTCCAGGTAGCTCCAGAGGCGTCACAGATCTGTTGTAAAGCTATCTCCTTGCCACGTGTCCCTCCTGGCCTGATCGTGGTCCAGACATTGGAACACCAGATGTTCGACTGTTTCTTAGGTGCCTTGACGGTGTGAGCAGATGGCCAAGTCCCAGCACTCGATACAGTGCAGGTAATCTGCTGCCAGCCGAGAATGGCCAGTGATATTTGTGCCACCGTGACACACTGGTCTCTGGACCAATCCCATTGCCAACGCTAGTAACAGTGTTGTCTGCCTGTAAATACTCTATGGAACCTGGCATATGAATAATCACTGAGGTCTATCCTTAGCGATGCTCCGTTGATGCCATTTAAGAGCTTCGGTGGCTGAAGAGAGGTCCATAACAGCGAATGACTGTGGAAGCGTGCTCCCTCGCTTGGCTTCTTGGTCGGCTGCTGAATTGCCTTCCAGGCCCACGTGTGCCGGTATCCATTGGACGTTAACTTCATTCGAAGAGCCAATAGCTCACAAAACAGTCCTAATGGAACAAAACGTGCAGGACCTTGAAACAAGCGTTGGACGAGGGACTCGTCATATATACCTTAACATTACACTCCCCTTGACTGGTTGTGCCACCGGCTATTACTGACAAAAGATATTCTTTATGCAATATGATGAAAAGAACAATTCACAGCAGCAAGCGCCATGCGAATAACATCAAGAAAATGAAATCATTCATGCTTACAGTAACACCAACACATTCCACTAATGTAAGCAGAAATTTAAACAACTTCGCCGCTCTACAGTAATGAACACAGCAGAGAATACAAGATTAAAATGTCACAGCACTTTTGATCAACATTGACAGAATAACTTACGCGAACTTTCTTCAGCCACGATATTTCAGTATTGAGCAGAGTCTCAGCTGTCGGCAGTGGAATCTGAGCTTGACAAGCATAGTTCAGCAACCTGCACACAAGAAACAAAGCCACGGGGTACAAGGCCAAGGCCAAAGCCAGGGCATTCCAGGCCACAACCATACGTCCAAAGCCACGCTAAAGCCAAGACTGCAGCATTAAAATCCAACGCCAAAGCTAAAACCAAGGACAAGACTAAAATGTATAGCATACAGAACATCATGACAAGGAAACAGTTGAAATATTAGTATTTATACGATTAACTAATTTCCACTGATCGTTTATGGGCATAGGAACAGGAAGTAAAGCGAGAGAGAGAGTAATAGCAATGACTATCTAACAAATTCACTTGGTGCTTAGGCAAAGTGACTCTTTGCCGACGTTGGTCTTGGCTTGCCATTCAAAACCAAAGCTGAGGCCTAAGTGTCAAAACCATGGCCACGGAAAAAAAAGACTACCAAGGCCAAGGCCACCAATTCCAGTCCTTAAGACCAAACCAAGACCAAAACCTAACATCCTCGCTTACACAGCAAACTACGAATGATGTCACGAGAGACTGGAGACCTCACCGCAACTAGACAAATGTGCTGCTAAACAGGCAGCTGTGGCTTGAGAGTAGGTGGCCAAGGCAGTTCCCCGCATGCCTCGCAAAATGTATCAAACAACAAAATGCTTCAGAATTACAACTACAAAATATACAAAGTACACTGATGCAGCATGGTAAAGATGCACAACGTGCACTAAACACTAGTCTCATAAATTACTAACACCACACCTAGGGTGGTCCAAAAGAAACAAAGTCGACAATAAAAACCCAAACAAGTTTTGAACATATTGCACAAGGACTGTTGTGTTCAAATTTCAGCATAGTACTGCAACTATAAAGGTATGCGCAAAAACTTCACAAAATTTAACATTAGGTTCACAAGTCATTCGGCAAACTGGTACACTCCACACCATTATTAAGACTACATTACAATCACACATCAATCAGTTAATAAGTCACATAATATAAAATAAACCTAAAAATATAACTGAATTTTAAAAAAACTACAATTAAAGATTCAACATCTGTTAAAACAGTATTGTTTTCAAGCTCCATTTAAAAGATACAATGTTCGACAGTTGTTAAAACAACAATGGCAGACTTTTCAATGCAGACGATGCAGCATATAAAAAAAACAAGATCGATAAATTAATCAGATCATTAATGCTAACGAAAGTCACGAGCATAACAAGTAACATAGCACATTACCTGCACAGAAGCTGAAAGTACTCGGTGCACTGACAGGCAAAATCTTTTGCCTTTGACTAAAACACAAGACGTAACAGGCACTGATTAACCCCTACTGAAATTACTCAAATTTCTTTTCAAAGCTAGGGACTATACACCGTGATTCATAAAAACGTGCCACTTTTATTTTTTGAATAGCTTCGTTAAACATTGGCCAATTTTAATAATTTTTGGCACATGACATTGGGAAGAAACTTGACGCAAATGACTGTAGTTTTGGCCACCTCACTTAAATACTGTTGCTACACTACCTTGTGAAATGCAAAAGTCGTAGTTAACAACAATAAATTCATACTGGATAGAGCACGCGTCAGGTGAGAAATGATCAATGAAAAAGCAACAAACACGATTGCAACTACTGAATCTCAAAAAGTCACACGTGTCACATCACATTCTCTTTATTACAGCATGTGCTCAAAATGTTTTCTTCCTGCGCAAATGCAAGCGGTAAACGTTGACACGAGTCGCAAACAGCAGGCTCAACAACCTGCATTTCACAAGGTAGTGTAGCGACAGTATTAAAGTGAGGTGGCCAAAAGTATAGTCATTTGCATCAAGTTTCTTCCTGATGTTGCATGCCAAAAATTATTAAAATCGGACCAAATTGTTATGTACATCAACAAGCCTTTGACTTGTGATATTTTCATAGTTTTTCTTCAACCAGCCAATTTTCCGTTATTCATTACAATTAATAAAATTTTGATAATCTATAAAGAAATATGTTTTCGTCATTTCCCTAAGATTTTCCTAAGTTCTCCATAAGACAGCAACTTAGTAATGCATCACTAAATCATACCACCTTTTTCTCCGAAGTGTTTTGCAAGTTTGACTCAAAAACTTCTGCAAATTGCACGCGAGATGCTTGGCTTGTCAGCAATGAAACAGTATCAAACAACCTGCATGTGTTTATGAACAAAGGTAAAGGTAAAGGTCCAGTACTTGCTACAGTGCTTCTTACACAACTCAAGACTCATGACCAGATGCACTTTACAATCTTGAAAGTGGCAGCTGATTGGCATGAGCTAACAGTACCGCAGCACACTATGCAGCCATCCATTGCCCGCTTCAGCAAACAACTTTACCCGTAATATGCAAATAGCAGACACACCAACGCCCCAATCAGCCACACTAGGCCTTCACTCCGTAGCCCACATAAGCTACTACTCATTTCCTGTCCCACTGACGGTCCAGGCAGCTGAGCTGACCTGAGCACACAGTAGGTTAGCAACATATGTGACATGCCACATGTCTGATAAAATTTGACATGGGGAATAGCGGCAGCAGTAATACTGCAGTAGTGAAAACAATAACGGCGATATTCTTGCGAAAATGGGGATAAAAGTAGTGATAGAAATGCAGGGAGAGAGATAGAATTTACAGTATAGCTGCGATAATGGGGAGAATTACAACTAATATATTTCACTAAATAGTACCGGTACACATATGGGTTCAAAATATGGCAACATACCAGCACGTGAAATGTGCAGATTACGAGCGGCAATTTTCATCAAAATAATGATGGACATGGGGATTGGGACAGCATGTGTGCGGATGGGGTGGTGATAAAGACATTACTTCATCCCTGCGTCAGTCAATAATGTCCGAGGCCACAGACCTGTAGAACTGTGAAGAGCAGAGTGATGAAAAACACGAGGAGTTTCTGTCCGGGAACACAGCGTGTCACAATGAGACAAAACTGCTCCGTCGCTGCCTGCCTGACCGACCTAAGCACCAGACAGTGACACACAATCAACAATACTATACATGCACGCACAGCTGTCAACCCGAACAGGCTGACAGTCAAGTTACCATACACCTACTAACAGAAGCCGAGTTTCAAACATAAGCCGGGTCTCAATGCAGCAGCAGCAGCATTAGCAGTAGTATTATTTTTTGTTGTTAGAGGTGCAGCAGTAGTAGCAGTAGTAGTAATAGTAGTAGTACTGTGCACACTATATACACTAGTATGGCAAGTTGCCAATGTTTTAAAGAATCCAGGTCTCTAATACAAGCCAGGGTCAGAAGTAACTTGTTCTAATAAAAGCCGTAGCTCCCATTAATAGTACCATATAGTAAAGCATATAACGTGGAGTTCTGAACTGCACCTATGTAGTATAAGCAGTAAAATATATAGCAATACAATACAATACAATTTAGAACGAAACAATACCTACCACACTGCAGTCACTTTACAGTCAACCATGGAAAAGAGGACGAGAGCAAGTGAGTCTTAAGCACTAACCGGTTACGGCAGACAAGAAGGACGTCGATGATAAACGTCTGCCAGACTTGTTCCTTGTACAGCACGTCGACGGCTTCGGGACAGAGCGCCAGACACACGGACAGCACCTCCAGTGCCTCACGACACACGGCCACGTCATCTGCGTCCGGCACTAGACGATCACCCTCCCCGCCAATCATGCAGCCGTGCAGCTGGTCCACCGCCTGGTGGATCTGATCGTATGGAGCATGGACCAGCTGCAGACCGGCAGCGCAGGATGACCAGGCAATTCTCTGCAACGCTCGAACTGTCGACTGGTTGGGAAGTACGCCAGTGGCCTGTATAAAGTATATCAGCAGAGTCAACAAAAATAGAAGCGATGCACACATTGGAAACAAATAAGACAGGTCGACAAATCGAGATGAGAAGTCCTATGAACTTCCTCATATCTATGACAAATTGTCCATCACAGCAACACCTAGAAACGAACAGATATTGCTGTGAACAAAAGCAACATCTGATGAAACATCAGCAAAGTACCATCAACTGAGGCTACTTGGGACACTTTGACAATTTAGTAAGAAAGATTTCACCATAACTTAATAATCTACTATTATACGTTGTGTTATTATAAAGCATTGAAAAAACATCAAACCTGCAAAAATAAATGCACCACTTCAGCAATCATGATAGATTGGTTTGGAAACTATATAAGAGTTCTGCAGTTAACTGAAGGGAGAATAGTCACAAGTGTGCGCATGATCGATAGGGCCCACAGTTTTCCGCGGGGTGCGGAATTTTGAGCCAAGCCACGGAATTTGCCCTTTTCCGTGGAATTTTGATATTTCTGCAGAAGTTCAGCAAATTTTGCCAAAATTAACAAAATGACCGATAATCAGTACGATCATCGGCTTCACAACATAACTAAATAGACTAATTACCAGAAAAAATCAAACTAAACTGCCTAAAACTGTGAACCCTACTAATACCCATCGTAGTACGGCACGACACATAATCATAAATAAGCACAATTTGACTTGACAGATTGCACTTTTAAAAAGAAAAAAAACGACTGATAATTTTCTATGAATGTTGCTAGCATAACTGAGCAAAACGCCAGCCTTCAATAACTAAAGTTTTTTGACTGGATAGAGCTCAGTTTACTCACAAACAAATGGCCACGGTAAGCTGCGGAATTCTGCGAACTGGCCCACGGAATTTGGCAAAATTTGCCGCGGAAAACTAATGATCGATCACCGACCTGTCTTGTGAGGAACTGTCCCAGCCGCGTGGCAGCGTTTCTCATGATGAAGTCAGTGTTTGGATTGGGAACACACTGCAGGGCCTTCTGCAGTATGACGGCATGGCTATGCATCACCGATGTTATCTGTGCTTGCGCCGTGGGCGAGTCACTCTGACATGCCTCGGCGACGACTTGCACCTGCGCATAGCCGACTGCAGTCAGCACCAGCTTGCTGATCTTCAGTGCCGTCAGAAACGCACACCTATTGCATGCACATACAACGTTTACTTACTTACTTACACCTGTGTAAGCATACAAACCAGTTAGGGTCAATTGTTCCATGCATGAATTAGAGTTAGCCACGAAGTTAACTTGTGAAATTACCCCAGTTAACTCGTGGCACATTCTTCCATGCCAAAATATGGCACAAAACAATGCGTGTGAGGTCCGCCCGAGAGTAAACGTTAACCTCTGATTAGCAAAGCCACGAGTTAACCTAAGCATCGAACAATCGATCTTTAAAGGTAAAGAGTGAGTAAAATAGCTCTTCGTGAAAAACCCATCACAGAGCTATGAAGCCAAGCATCACCTGCCATATAGAATCACAATAGAGTAATGGAAAGCTAAGTTGACCTTGGTGATTGCCAACTGGCTGGTTATATACTGAGATGGTTAACATCTGAGCGAAAACATTTCAGTGGCAACGTTGCCTTATTTAATGTTTAGTGATGTCATCGTAACAAAACTCACAGGTGGTACTCAGAATTAAATTGCCTACAAAATGTATATCTCAGACTTTTTATATTTGGAAAACTAACAGAATGACACTTACTAATCAAACGACCCTCGCACGAGTTAAACAAAACTGAAAAAAATGAAATGGCAAGTATTTAAAACTTTATTTGCAAAGCTTAAAAATAGAAAAACAGCACAGTCTTGTACAACCTGCGGGTGGACAGATCAGCACTGGCCAAGAAGCTCTCGCTGGTGAGCATCTTTATACACAGTGGCACCCCACCAGCTACGATGAAGTTGTGCTGTCGACAATACAAAACAAAAACACCATTCATCACCACTAGTATTCGCAACATTTCCATAAAGAGCATACCTAAAGGGAAGTACTCCAGAAAAACCGGCTGGTTAAACGGAAAACATTATTATCACATATAACTTTTTCAAAAATACTACGTATTAGGCAAAACCTTCCAAAACAAAACTTTTGCAGATTGTTGAAACAGAACTTTTTTCAGGCTTTACACCCTGCTGTCACTCAAGAAGCCATACAGAGTGGCCTAGAAAAAATACCCTGGTCGACAACACCAATACGTAATTTTTAAGCCACCCTGTAATATACAGTGGTGCATAAAAAGTAATATATGCATGTTTCATGTAAATCTAGCAATAAGATAGTGTTGCAAATGACCAGTCTCAATCACTGCAATGAAAAGCAGTCGTGATAAATATGTTTTGATTTTTTATCTTTTAATTAGCTGTATAAGTACTGTTAATAAGCTACATCAAATGTCTGCATGTGTTTTATGCACACATTAAAAAAGTGAAAATTAAATGTGCTAGTTCATCTCCACCATAGTTTGCCACGTCAATGTGGTAGTGGGGCTTAGTGCTCCAAAGACCCGAAAGATTATAAAATCCATAGCAGAGGAGCCAACCAAATGCCAACTAGCTCTTTTTGAGCAGTTAACATACACTTGCCAGTGCGAATGTACCAGTAGTCCAGTACTAGTTAATTTTCGGCTTTAACGCCAATTTCACTTCCACAGCCGGCTTCATAGCCGTCCATGACTTTCAAACCATTTACCGTAAAATTTGGTTACATTCAGGGATGTGCACTAAGCTGAAGTGATACAGCCTCAGTGCTGCCTGCCCTGCCCACTCCAAAAGGTAAAAGGTCGTCAATTTGTATAGCGCATCGTCGCGAGCATGCGCACGCCTCTAATGCGCTTCCATCACTAACCAGAGCTGCCTGCTGCACGGCCACCGTGTGCAGCCTGCAGACACAGGCTGGCGCAGCGGCCGGCTAGGCAACCTCAGTCAGCTGTACCAAGGTCCCCACCTTCCGTAACTCATGTAAATGAGTTACTACTCATTTTACTGTCCCACGAAGGGTAGAAGGCTGAGTCGACCTAGCTGGCAGGCTTCGCACAGAGATGGTTTACCTGCCCGCAGGCAGTCACCCATCGCAGCACTAACCGAGCCCGGCATAGAGTAACTTCGTTTCAGCCGAAATGCGTTACCAACTACGCCACGCCACCAACCAAAGGTAAGCTAAGGTACTATTTGATGGATGGATGTAATGAAGCTGATCTGTTGTCACTGACCTGGAACTCCCAGAGCTCTTCCATCATCGAAGTGTGGGCTGGCATCAGTAGTGAGTAGGTCACCTCCAGCAAATACCAGACTTGAGTCGGCTTCTGGTCAAAATACAGCATCTCAAGCTTTGAACCAATGGCCTGGACGGCAGCCGTGCGATCGGTCGCAGAGTTGATCTGAGCAGCTGCCTCGGCACAGACCTGGCGTAGCAGCTGCACCGTCCGCATGTCTAGCTCACAAACACACACACAATTAATTGCAAATGATACATATGCATACATAACCTATACATTTATGTAGGGTGACCAAAAAATAAACACCATATAGTCAAAATATGCCTAATATATATTTATTATGAAATCGTACTCGAAGTACAAACAAAGCAATAATCATATATGCAACTAAACTAGCATAAAAATGCATTAACAGTGAGTTGTTCATACTTTCTTTAACCTTTTTTCCCATTTTTCCCCGACTTTTCCCTGACCACATTAAAATTCCCAGACTTTTCCGTGTTTTCGAGGTGAGTGGTCACTGTGGCCCACAGTTTTCCGTAAATAACTCTGCCAAATTCCGCGTGCCAGTTCGCAAAATTCCACGGCTTTCATTTCTGAACAGAATAAAACTCACTTTACTCACACACGAAAGGCCGCGGTAAGCCGTCGAATTTAAATGATTTTGATGCAGCGAGCCCTGGAATTCTGCAAACTGGTTCACAGAATTTGACAAAATTTTTCACGCAAAACTGGGCATTACTCACTGCAGACCAAAACAAAACGAACATTAATGAGCTAGGTTTACCGACTGGTTAAGAATGAGAAACCAGCTCTGTAAGCTGTAGTTAATGAATAAAAAAAGGGTAACTTCTTACCGGCTGGTACACATCGAAGTATCTCTCGGGCACAGTCCCTCAGTGGCGCAATTTCCAGCTCACAGCCGAGGTCAGAGAGCTCCAGCAGAAAGCATGTATACTGCAGCTTGTGTGCCATCAACTGAAATACGATCACACCAACAACATCTAACAATTAACCAATAGAAGATGAAAGAAAGATTTTGCAGACAGCTAAGTGCACTGTATAGCAGCTCATCTCCTTTGCAGTTCTTTGAACTGGCAAAGGTTTTAACCCAATTTAGTTAGCATATAACCCAAGTCAGCCGGCCACCCGGCTCTACTGAACAGCCAGCACCTACTCTTGTGCAGAACTTGCTGTTTTCTCCCTAGCGATGGCCATAAAAACTGCCAGCATCATGTTAACCATGCTATGCTAAATTCTCAGTTTACTTACGACGCCTGGCAGGCAGTTCTCAGCTTCAAGGTTCGGACCATCATACATGTTGTGCAGAGAACCCGTTGAACTGCCCGAACTGCTGTCTGGAGTCGAGGGATTGTTAATACCGACTTGAACAAACTTAGCCGTCAGTTGCTGCAAACATCATTTCAACACACATTACAACTAACCATGCATCTTGCATGCAATGAATGATTAGAAAAACAAAGCATACAATGATTATTTACTGCTGACACAGCCAGATTGAGGCTGAATCCCATCAGATAGAAATTCTGCATAAAGCTAAAGCAATTATGGTTGAAAATTACAATTTCTGATGCCACTGAAGACTTGACATTCAAATCAAACCAAAATCATCTGGGTGACATTCCAGTAGCTAAACAATTCACAGTCAAAGATGCCTTCCTACCACCTAGTGATTGCAATCCAGGGATCCCAAATCCTGGGATCCCAACAATTTTTGCCAATCCCGAATCCTATACATAAAATAAGTCTATAAGGGATACCATAAGAAATTTTGAGCTGATGCTCACGAGATGTGCGAAAGCCTATAGCAGTTCCGGTTCAGTGGTTTAGCTGAAAATTGGGGTGTTCACGCTAAGTTAATATACAAATACCAAATTCTCTATCTGGATTGCATAACGATAGTTCCGTGGCGCCACCTTGTAAATGATATAGACTTGTGTCACAGCCCGAAATCGCCCAAAAAAACCATAAAACCCCATATTTTGGCGTTCAAGGTCATTCAAGGTCATTAAATTCGGCGCCAATCGAGAACTAGTGTACGACTTCCTATTAGTGATTAATAGTAACCTAGGCCCTATCTAGCACCGTTACTGAGATACAGCGACTTATTGGCCAAAAATTGCAAACTTGCCCACCCCCTTCGAATTTATGGAAAAACTTTACGGTTCCTGAAACTAGAGTCTTCCAGGCAGCCGACGGTGAAAATTTGGTGATCTTAGCTTGCACCATTTTTGACTGATCCATCCATCCACGGGTGGATCAGTCAAAAATGGTGCAAGATAGAATCACCAAATTATTACATTACACGGTGGTTATTCGTATCGGATTGCTTGCCTTTGTATCGTCAATTCGACAAAGAGTGCCACATGGTTTAATACTTTTGTGGTAATTAATATTTTATGGTAAAAACAGCAGACAACAAAATAGCTGACTGATGAGCTTAAAACATGTCTAATCGATAAGTGAATGCCATTTGATCAGTCGATTGTTGACTTCGCTATCAGCTAGTAGCGCTGCATTTAAGCCATTGTCTTTGTATGCGAGGCCCACTTTGCAAATACATTCTGATGATTTGCAAGCAAGCTGTTATAAAAACTTATAATTCTACTAAATAATTTGCATTGAGATTTATTTTGTGCTTAATTAAGTCATTACAGCATTTACTTGAAAAATAACTCAGCGTTATGCAACAATTTGGAACATCTATGCTTCACATGGTAGTGCATTGACATAAATTACGTGAGGTGAAAAATGAGCGCACCTTACATAATTTCATCGTCTTGGCCATCGACGTGCCAAAAATTATCAAATTTAGTGAAAATTTGACAAAGTTATGACAATTTAAACTATTTTGACTGTTTTTTCTGAGACACGGTGTACAAGAAAAGCCAGCTAATGCAAAGAGGAACGTGCAACAGTGGTGCATGTTTGAAAGCCCAGTAAAACAAAATCAGTCGCCAGAGGGCACCAGACGACTGGCAGCTAATTATCTATAGTGTTTTACTTGTACTCACCAGAAGGCGTGACTGTCTCGCTCTGCCAATGCTGTATCCAGTGG